>Ga0209634_1000104_pt1 | contig 68221 bp, 77 predicted proteins | sample LinPmetageLP40_FD_184043 | JGI IMG/M metagenome (GOLD analysis project Ga0209634, IMG submission 184043) | Marine viral communities from the Pacific Ocean - LP-40 (SPAdes) (version 2) | ecosystem: Environmental > Aquatic > Marine > Oceanic | place: Pacific Ocean | collected 2010-08-26
ACAAAGAAAAGCTGGTATTTGTATTATGTCAACATAGTCCTTAATTAAATCTATTTGATATGTTTCATGAACATCAGTTATAATATATACTCCTAGTTCTTGACGTAAATCTCTGAATATATTACATGCTTCTTGTATAGAGACTCCTCTATAACTTGATAGTGAAGTTCTGTTAGCTTTATCAAAACTTACTTTAAAAACAAATGGTATATTAAGAGGTTCTAATATAGATTTTATACTTTGACACATTTTAAAAACGTGTTCTCTAGATTCTATAACATTAGGTCCACAAATAACAAAAAAATTATCTTTAAGAATTTTGTATAGATCAACGGTTGTCATTATAAATTTTTATCTGGCTATCTTTTTAAATAAATAGTAAATTACTTTAATCAATAAAAAATTTCGTATTTTTAAAAAATTTTGATATTAATTTTATAGGAAATTAGATTTTAAAAATTAATAGATAATTTGGATAAATTCAAAATAGATAATCTATATAGATTAATATAAATAAAAAAGTATTTTATTTATTGAATAATTATGTATTAGAGAAAATCCTATAGTAATATTATATATACTAATTTAAATGATTAAAATATTTTAAATAAATTTTAATAACTTAAATCATGTATAGATTTATTTCCCATAATCCCATAAATTTATATTCAAATTTTCCTTTTTCATCTTCTTTTATTATATGTAATGGTTCTAAAAATTCTTGTAAACATATGGGAGTCCAATCTTCAGTTTTAATATTTTTATTTTTTTTTATTTAAAACTTGTAGTTAATTAAATTATAATTATGATTTAACAATATATTTTACAATTAACAAAAACTGCAAGAGAATACTTAGAAAATATTATTGATAATAATTATATTATAAATAATTAATCATTATTGCCGACCCAAGTTCAATAGGTATACCACCGCCTACTGTATGCTCAGTTTGAAATAGATGTCTATTTTCATGAGGTAAAAAATTACCGTCCTTTGTTATCCATTGTTTTTTCTTATTCCATGGTCTAATATCTGTTATATGTAGGTGAACTAATTTAAGTAAATTAGAACAGATAACTTTATATTTTTTTTTTTTAAAAGTATAAATTAGTTTATTTTCACCACCCCAAGTATTAGGATAATAATTTAAGTCATTTAAAATTTCCTTTGGTATAGGCGACAAAAAACACCATCCATCAATTGTGCAGCAATATTTTTCTGTTTTATTAGGTATTTTTTTTATAACTATACCTCTTCCAGTATTTTGTCCATTAATATTATTAGAGCGAGCTAGCGCATATATTTTATTTTTTAAATGAAATTTGTTGATATTTTTAAATCCATTTAATAAGTAAATATCAGTATGTAGATAGATAACGATTTTACCATTTAAATATTTATTAGCATATACAAAAAAATCTTTATAATTCATTCTTTTATTACAATGAACTATATTAAGCTTTTGTTCTGTAATATCAATACCTTGAGATATTAATTCAGTAAACGCTTCTTCATCTTCTAATAAAATATGTATTTTATTAATTATATTATATTTCAAATTTTTTTTTAAACATTCAGTATATTCTTTTTGTCTTCTACATAATTTATGATAATCTTTATCTAATTCACTTCTTTTAATTCTGAAATATTGTAAAATTAATTCAACCATTTTAATTATTTAATATAATTATATTAAATAATTAACTTATAAGATATAATTTACTAATAAATATATTAGGTAATATAAATTAAATTTATCTCTATATATAAATATGTCATTTAATAAAAATTTAAATCAAATAAAAATAGGTATTGCTATTTCAACATATAGTGAAGAAAAAACAGAAGAAAAAAGATATAAAATAATTAATAGAAGTTTACAATCATTACAGGAAGTATTGAAAACTACAAAAATTAATCCATATATAATAATAGTCGTTGATGGAAAAGTTCCAAAAAGACACATCAATTTATTAAATAAATATAATTTTAATGTTTATAAAAGACCACAAAATGGAGGAGTAGCTAAGACTAAGAATACTTCTATACGATTATTGTTAGAACAAAAAGTAGATATAGGTTTTTTAGTAGATGATGATGTATTGTATAAAGATGGTTGTTTAGAAAAATATTGTGATGTAATACTAAAAGGGAAAATACATCATATCGGATTTACTCAAATGCATCCATTAGTTCATCCAGAAAATCAATGGACAAAAATGGGATATATAAAAACAAATATGAATGGTCAAGAAATTATGAAACATTCTGGAGGAGGAGTAGGATGTTGGTTATCATTTACACCAAAATTAATAAAAAAAATTGGATATTTTAAGGTAATGGAGGGAAAATATGGTTATGAACATATTAATTTTACACATAGATGTGTATATCATAAAATGATACCGCATGCTTGTGATATTGTAGATCCTTTTTCATATATGGATCACATTGGTTTTGAACCTGTTGGGTATAATAAATTTACAAAAAGCCATAGTATAAGTAATGAAAGAAGAATTAATGAAAATGAAAAAAATAGAAATGAATGGAAAAAAGATTTGGATAAATATGTTAATTTAATAGAATAGTAAATTATGTGAATAAGTTTAAATAATAATATAATGATATATTATTATCTATATGGTAGAATTTCCAGAGAGTAAATGGATACATAATTGGGGTATTGATAAATCAAATGCAAATTTTGTAGATAAATTTATTAAAGAAACTAAACCAAAAGTTATAATAGAAACAGGCACATTTGAAGGTCAAGCAACTTATGTAATGGCACAAGCTGCAAATGAAAATAATAATAATTGTATTATTTATACAATTGATTATAATGGAGATCCAACATCTGATTTCGATATGGAAAAATGGTTATTATTAAAAAAACTGAGAGATAATAATTTACAAAAAATTAAAGAAAAATTTACAAATGTAACTGTTAAATTTATTGAAGGAGATAGTCGTGAAGTATTAAAAACATTATTTAGTGAATGTAAAATAGAGAAAGTTGATTTATTTTATCAAGATAGTATGCATTTTAAGGATGGTATTAAATCTGAATGGAATTTGGTAAAAAATTATATTAAGCAAAATAGTTATGTTATTTTTGATGATTTATGGCTTAAAGGTGTTCGAGAGTTTAGAGATTGGTTTAAAAATAACTATAAAAACCAATTTGTATATAAAGAAGAAAACTATGGACATAAACAATTTATAGTAAAAAAAATATAATTATGAATTATCAATAAATTTTTTTCATAATATTATTACTATGTATATTATTAGTCGTATATTGAAACATTATGCTTTTTTGGATATAGTTCAGATAATTAATATACGGAATATATTAATCAATATCCTTTTATTATATTCATATATATATATATGAATATAAATAATTACTTTGATATTGTTTATGTTGTAACAACAAAAAGACTGAAAAATAGACATAATTACATTACAAATCATTTATCAAAATTTAACATAAACTTTGAATTTATATATGGTCCTGATAGAAAAGATATTAATATTGATAATTATTTTATAGCGGATCATTTTAAAAAAAATAAATCTACGCAAATTGAAATTGCATGTTTAATAAGTCATTATAATGCATGGCATCATATGATTAACAATAATTACAAAAATTGTTTAATATTAGAGGATGATTGTCACTTACATCCAGATTTTATAAAAAATAATAAATTATTTTTAGAGAATATAAATAATATAAATTGGGATATTATTCAATACGGCTGGCTTCCTGCAAAATATAAAAATCCAGAGGATAATATTATTAATAATCATGTTTCAAAGCAATGGTCTTTTATAGGAGGTGCCCATTGTTATGCAATAAAAAACAATACAGCACGTATTTTGAAAAAAAATATAATTTTATTTAAAAAAGATATAGATTTAGTAAATATAGATAAATTATATAGAAAAGGAATTATTAATAAAAGTATTGATGGATATATAGGAGATATTAGTAATCCTTGGACAAAAAAAAAAAAAAATCCAAATATTAATTTACAATCATATAGACCGAATGATTGTTTAGCGTTTGATTGTAGTCATGGAAATGAATTTACAGACATTAAGTTTTCTGTTTTTGCATTAAATGAATGAATAAGTTTAAAATATAAATTAAATATGTAATATGTAATATATAATATATATAATGAATATTAACTATATTTTTAATAAAACTATTAAAATAACAAAATGAAACATTTAAATTTGATGTAGATTGGAATCCAGCAATTAACAAATCTGGAATTTCTGAAAAAAGAAAGTTTGGAAATTTTTTACAATTATATTCATAATTTTATAAAAAAATAGTAACAAAAATAATATAAATATTATAGATGTGGGTGTTCACTGAGGCCCATATACACTATATGCAAAATTTTTACCAAATGCAAATTATTATTCTTTTGAACCTCAAGAAATAGCTTTTAATAATTTAAAAGATAATATAAATTTAAACGATATATCAAATGTTAATTTATTTAAAATTGGTTTATCAAATAAAGGATATAATATTTAAAATATTTTCATATTCTTTTTTTACTTCTAAAATTAATTATTCATAATCTTCTAATAATTTTGCTATTTTAAAATTATAAACTTATTTCTTTTAAATTATTAAATGTATTAATATTCATATTTGTTATTACAATATAACCACATGCACTTTTTTTACAACATTCATCTGTTGAAGGATAATTAGGCATATAATATTTTAATTTATCTTTATTCATAATGAATGATCTTATTTTTTCTATACTATAACCATCTGTCCCGAATCCTTTATCCCAGGGAATAGTAAAATCATCAATAAATATACAAAATTTTTTAAAATTTGTTGTTATATATTTTAATTCATCATATAATGGATCACTTTTCCAATGAGCATCTAACCAAAAACAAGTATATTTTTCAAAAACATTCTTATTATGTGAATTTTTAATATTATATAATCCTTGAGGAGAAGGAATTAAATCTACTTTTAAATTTTTTAAATCTTTTAGTTCTTTCATTGCTTGATCATAAAATTGTTTATTACTTTCACATGAATAACAATCTAATTTAGGAAAATTTTTAGCAACGAAATAAGTTGTTGATCCAATAAAAGTACCCGTTTCAATAAATACATTACATTTATTAAGAACATCAATCATAACTTCTATCATTTTTATATCATTATGAAAAGGTAATCTTTCTTTTTCTCTATTTTTTTCACCTAAATAATAAAAGTAATCTTTATTATTATAATTAATTTTTTTCATTTATATTATATTAATAAGATATTTATTTATATTATTTTACCAAAATCAAGATTATTAAAGTGTTTATCATTATAAATAAACCAATTTTAATAGTTTATTATGAAATTCACGATAAAAAAAAAATCTGGATTAAATAATCCAGTACAATAACTATGCGTACTTGCAAACATTAATAAAATATCAGCACTTGGCATTATATTAAAAGATTCTTAAGAATCAGTTTTTAATAAAAATTTTATAAATATAACTTTTAAATTTACAAATAAATGTAAATATGAATATAATAAATACACATATAATCAAAATAAGTTGAAGATTTGTAATAAAAAAATTATTTCAGATATTATTGATGAATTAAATTCTCTTGAATTTATTCAGTTATTAGAAGAACTTACAGATGTTCCTAATATAATCAAGAATACTAATGGGGGCGTAAAAGGTTCAGGTGTTCATAGGGTTATTAAAGGAGGGTATCTCGGGATTCATACAGATTTTAATTCATATGAAGATAAAACTATGGGCAAAATGGATAGAAGAATAAATATTCTTATCTATTTAAATCCAGATTGGAAAAAGGAATATGGTGGAGAATTAAAATTATATGAAAAAAATAATAAAAAAAATAAAAAAGAAATTCTTCCAATATTAAATAGGTGTGTTATATTCAATACCACAAAAAATTCTTGGCATAGACACGATGAACCATTAAATACACCAGATAATATTTATAGGAATTCAATTGCTAATTATTACTATACTAAATCAAAAGGAAATGTAGATTTTGAAGGTGATAAACCACATTCAACAAGATGGTGGATTAATAATTTTAAAGATTTAAAAGGAAATTAATTTTATCAAAATTATGAATTTTATTTAAATAAATAAAAATTATTATTTATATAAATAAATAAAATAATAATATTTTATTTATTTATATAAATAAAATATTATTATGATCAAAACAAGAACTTCAATTATTACTATTAAGAATAATATTGTTAAGAAGAAATTTTACAATACTTTACCAAAAAATGAAAGACATAGATTAGGACCTAGACATTGTAAATGTGGTTCTGATATAAAAATATTATTTCAGAATGAAATAGATATTTTAAAAAAATTAGATAAATATGATAATTTTCCTAAACTATTAAGTTTTAATTGTCAAGATAATAGTTATACAATGACATATTGTGGTGATACTTTACATAATATGAAGAAGAATAAAAAACTTAAAATACCTAATAATTGGGAAGTTCAGATTAGTAATATTTCTAAAGCTTTAACAGATATAAATATCTATAATAATGATATATCATATCCAAATATATGTATTTTAGATGATATTATATATATTATAGATTTTGGATGCTGTCAACCCCTTGATATAAAATTAAAGGAAAATTTTGATAATAGAGATAATTATAAAGATTTATATCAATTATTTCATAATATTTCTAATTTTTCAAAATAACTATTTTTTTCAATAATATTATTATTTCGTGAATGCCAATGATAAGCAAATATTTGTTTATCGAAAAAAAAATTTATATCTTCATCTGTTGATTTAAAAAAATTATCAAAAGTGTTTAATTTACTATATTTTGATTTTTTTTTTGTATCATTTAGAATCCACACTGGGTCAAATAAAACAGATGGTAAACAATATATATCTAAATCACTAATAAAAATTTCTTTATTAGTTCCATTTCTTTTCGGTATATTATCATAATATTTATTCATGATTTTTTTACAATTATTACCTTTTGCGAATAGTCTTAATATACCATTATTACCTCTCTCTTTATTTGACCACGAATAACAATACTCTATTCCTAATAAAGGTTTTAAATCTTTTAATAATATAATATCTAAATCAAAATAAAATCCACCATACTTATATAAAAATAATAATCTTGCTATATCACTTCTAAATTTAATATAATCAATATGATTTATAAAATTTTTATTTTCAAATGGTGTATTATTGGCTTCTATATCTGGAATATATTTTTTTACTTTAATATTTTTATGTTTAGGAATTTTTTTTAAAGAATTATCATAAGTCAGGTAATCTAACCAAATCCATAATTCTGTATTAGATAAATCTTGTGTTTTTAAATAAGAATTAATACTACAAATTTGCATTCTCTCAATAATACCATACCAATATACATGAAAAATAGTTTTTTCATCTTTTGGTAAATAAAAATTAAATTTATTATTTTTTAAATATTCTATTCCTTTATCTATATCAATATAACTAATATCCGATAAATATTTCATTACTATTTAATTATTAATTTATAAATTTATAAATATTTAAACTAATTTAATAAATATTATAAATAATGATTCATTTAATAACTCAATACTATAAAGTTAATTATAAAATTTGTAAAGATAAAAATTTAATAAGACAAAGGCAAAATGAAATTACATTATGTTTTAAAAATAATTTATTACATAAAGATGTAGAAAAAATTCATTTTTTATATGAAAAAGAAGATGATGTTGATTTTTTAGAAGCGGAAGGTATTGATAAGTTTCATGAAAAAATAGTATTATATAATTTAGGAGAAAGAATGAAATATTCTTTAATTTTTGATTATGCTAATAAATTTTTAAAAGATAAAATTTGTGTTTATTTACATTCTGATATGCTTATTAAATCAGGTTTTGATTTACTACAAAAACAAAATACAGAAAATAAGATTTACGCTATAACTTCTCATAAACCAAATTGTAATGGTAAATTTATATGTCATTGCACTAGACAATTTAAGACTAATAAAGGAATATATGGAGTGACATTTGACGGTTTCGCTTTCAGAAGTCCAATAAAGAAAGATGTTATTAAAGAATCAAATCATATAGTTCATATATTAGGAGCTGAAACAAGAACTATATGTATATTAAAAGAAAATGGATATGATGTTGTCTGTCCTAATTAAATATTAAAATGTATTCATCATCATTCAATTAAAATATTTGCAAATCAACATTCTAGTTGGATTAATAGAGAAGGTGATATAAAAGAACAAAATTTTTATTCAAAAATTCATAGGCAACAAGAAAATTTACCATATGAAAAAAATAGTGGGAGGAGGTATTCGATTCTTTATGGGTTCATGTGAATTTATTAATCATCTATAATTTATACCTTTAATCATTTTTTTATAATTTTTATTTTTAAATAATTCAGTATCTCTTTTTTTATTTATAGGAATATCATTTTCATCATAAATCTCACCTACATATTTATAGTAATCATTTTGATAAGAATTATCTGGGAATTTTTGAGAATATTTGTAATTAAAGAATTGGTCATGTTCTAATGTTTTAGTATTTAGTATATCATATATTAAATCCAAAAATAACATATCATCCATTCTCTTAAATTGATAATTCCTTTTTTTTAAAAAGTCATCCATAAATTTAGTAATATCTAATCTCTGTAAATCGTTTCTATATCCCCACATACCTCCTAATATTTTATAATAATGATGTGGATGATCTCTCATTATATGCATCAATTTATTACTTTTTATCCATTCATTGACAGGTTCTTCTTCTCTTACATTTATCCGTGAATCAGTATCCCTAACAAGAAATATACTACAATCTTTATCTTGAAATACTAAAAACCGCCAAAACATTCCGGGTATTCTTGATTTGGACATATTTACTAATTCACAACCTAAATCTTCCAATTTATTTTGTAATTTTTTAGGAACGGTATCATTTATATAACATCTAATTATCCAGTCTTTATAAATTTCTTTTTTATTTAAAATTTCCAAATTTCTAACCAAACCATGATAATACATATTTTTATTTTCATTGATTTTATTTTTACATAATTGTTTATCTTGAAGCCAAAGACTATAAGAAATTATTTTTTTCATATATATAATTATAATTATTATTATTTAGATAATTTTTATATTTATATTAAAACTTAATTTCTAATGAATTTTTTTCTAAATCAGGATTTTTAACAAAAAATAGACCATATTCTGCTCTATGGACTAATTATAGAATTAAAAATTATGATTATTCTAAATTAGACCCAATGGATATTACCAAGAATGAAAATATTATATATATGTATAATTAAATAAAAAACTAAAATTATTATATATATATCTATATAAATGAATAAAAAATTTATTACTTCTAAAGCTATTAATACTTTGAAGAAAAGTAATTTAACCTATAAAAGTAATAATCCATTCCCTCATATTGTAATTGATAATTTTTTAAATTCTGATACCTTAAACAAAATGTTAATAGAACTGAACACATTAAAATTAAATGATGCAACTTTTAAATTTATTGAAAGATATAGTCGTGAAGTATTAAAACATTATTTAGTGAATGTAAAATAGAGAAAGTTGATTTATTTTATCAAGATAGTATGCATTTTAAGGATGGTATTAAATCTGAATGGAATTTGGTAAAAAATTATGTTAAGCAAAATAGTTATGTTATTTTTGATGATTTATGGCTTAAAGGTGTTCGAGAGTTTAGAGATTGGTTTAAAAATAACTATAAAAACCAATTTGTATATAAAGAAGAAACTATGAACATAAACAATTTATAGTTAAAAAATTATAATTATGAATTATCAATAAATTTTTTCATAATATTATTAGAAAGTATATTATTAGTCGTATAACCATATTGAAACATTATACTTGTTGGATACAGTTCAGATAATTTATTTACGTCAATATTTAAATTATTTTGATGAAATGATTCTGGATAGAAATAAAAACTTTCTAATATTAAACTTTTATCATTTTTTTTAATAATATCAGTAAATACTTTTGGTCCAGTAACTAACCAAACATCTCTCTTCCTGCAATATTTTGATTTTAAATTGATATAATTTTTATTAATAAAATTAATTATATTTTTTAATGATTCATGATTTTTTGCAAAACCAATGACACCATTTGCAATAGACCACTTATTAACTGGTTCTTCTGCACAAAACATATTTGATTCTTTAGTCATATCTAAAATTATATTTAATGATATATTATTACCTTCAATCCATAAGCTATCTGCATCAATAAAGACACCACCAAATTGGTATAAAATTTCATAACGAGCTATATCAGATTTTCCAATATAATATGATTCTTTTGCATAAATTTCTTTATTAATAAGATTTAATTCATTTATTTCTTTTTCAGTCCATAATTTATATGTCCAATCAGGATGTTTTTTTATATAATTAATTTTCCAACTATTCATCCATATATCAGGGCGTTTATTTGGACCCAACCATATTTGATGTATTATTTTAGGAATCATTTTATTTATTATATATATATATATATATTTATAATAAATATTTAATTATATAATTTATTTTTTTTAACTAAAAATTGCTTATGACCATAATTTTCTTCTGAATACTCAAATTCCTTTTTATATTTTTTTTTAAACCAGTCTCTAAATTTTTTCACACCTTTTAGACATAAATCATCAAAAATTATATGACAATCTTTTAATATAAAATTTTAACCAAATTCCATTCCGATTCAATTCAATACCTTCTTTGAAATGCATACTATCTTGGTAAAATAAATCCACTTTTTTTATTTTATTTTTAGAAAAAAGTTCTTTTAATACAATTCTACTATCACCTTCTATAAATTTAATTGCACATTAGGAAAATTATCTTTTATTTTTGACAAATTTTGATTTCTAATTTTTTCTAATAATAACCATTTTTCTAATTCTAAATCTGTTGTAGGACCTCCATTATAATCAATAGTGTATATAACACATCCATTATTATTTTTATTCGCAGCTTGAGCCATAACATAAGTTGCTTGTCCCTCAAAAGTTCCTGTTTCTAATATTATTTTTGGTTTATTTTTAGTAATAAATTTATCTAAATAGTTTACATTTGATTGTTCTATACCCCAATTATTTATCCATCTACTTTTAGTTATAATGTAAAAAATAATTTAAATATATAAACTATTTTTTTACATTATAACTTATATAATAAAAATATTACAAATTATTATTTTACCACTCATGTTTGTTTAAATGTTTTAAACTTATTAGTTTAGTTGGAACATTTAATAAATGTATTGTAACTCCAAAATAACGAGCTAGTAAAAATGAAGGTCTTAAACCGGGATATTCAGCTTTTTTATTTTCTATAATTGTTGTGATAAAACCCATTATTTTTTCAAATGTATTTTTATCTGCCAAAAACGATTGTTGATCTCCTAATACAGGATTTTCATCTAATAATTGTTGCACATTATGTTTTGTCTTAAAATAAGCATTAAATTCACTAACTATTTTAAAAAAAAAATTTTTACGATCTATAATTGTTTTTTGATCAAAAAAACTTTTAAAACGGTGTCTTCCTGACAAAATAATAATTAAATTTTTATTATTTTTAATTTCATTTTCAATAGAAAGTGTTATACTTTTTATATTTTTAAGTTGTTGAATAGACTTATTTTTTTTGTTTTTTTTTATTAATACAGGATCGGGTTCTAAAGATAAATCATATTCCATAAATCCTAAATAATCTAAGTCTTTGTAAAACTTATTTTTATAAATATGATACAATGCACTAATAGCCATATATGGTTTTTTTAAATCTTGTAATTTAGGATTATAAAATGAAAAATTATTTTCACACATAATTTTATATCCAAATTTTTTATTATACTTAGCATCAAATAATTCATTACATTTTAAAAATATAAAATTATTAGTATCAAAATTTTTATCTTTTAGATAACAATTATCTAAAATGTATTTATGAAATATAACGAAAATTTTATAGTTCATTTATGTTTTATATTAATATTTTTTTTTAATATAATTAACATATTATATCCAATCAATAATCAAATACTTTTTAAGTAAAGTTTTAAAAATTTAGACATATATATATCTTTTATCATCATCCACATTTAAACAAATATCGTCACGATAAATCCATTCTGCATGATATTTAATATTTTTATTAAAATTTGTTTTTGGCATATATATTTTTTTTGCGTTAGATAAAAAGGCTGCCCACCAAGAAAAAGTGCTATGACATATTATTAAATTTGGTGCCGAAACCAAAAATAAAAAATCATAATACATATTTTTTGATATAATTTCACAATTTATTTTTGATGTTAAAGTTTTAATACATTTATCATTAGGTGAATCTGTAACTACATATACTTTATTAAAATTATTTTTTGATAATATATTTATAAAATAATCATTTGACATATTTTGATGATAATGATAACCAATATATTTTTCATTATGTCTTACTTTTTTTTTTAATGTTTCTATTTTTGTATCTCCTAATCTATAATGAATAACAACATCATTATCATTTAATTTAATTAATTTTTCTTTTGGTATTTCCAAGATTTTTTTTATTAAATGTTTATGATTTTTATAATATTTATAATTTTGAAAACCACTTCCTTTGATTATTATTTTACCTTTATATTTAAGTAATTCTTGAATATTATGTATATGCCCTCTAATTACTTTTGATTTATTTAGATAATTATTTTTTTTTTTAATAGTATTTTTTATATTAGGAAATATTATTTTTACATTATCAAATTCACTATATTTTCTTTTTGTCTCATTTTCATAATTTTTTTTGTAATCATCACTTTCTATTATTTGCAATGATTCATTTTTTAATGTAGATAGTATGTAACCAAAAACATATTGAAATAATCTAACACCTAATCCACCAGATACATTTATTTCAATCATTATATATATATATATATAACATATATTTATATACATGAAAAAATATTTTTATTCATTAAATTGGTTTATCAGTTAAATTAATTCAATATTCATATCTAAATATTTTTCACCTCTTATTAATCTCCCCATCATTGAACAACATCTATGTGTTCCATCATCTATTACACTATTTTTATATACTTTAAAAGGAATAATCATTAAAGATTCAATTTCATTATCTGATATTTTATCTAATTTAGATAAATATTCATCTGCTTGGTGACGAGTTAAATTATATTTTCTATCAGTATATTGCCAACTTCCATAAATATTTATATTTTTTTTATCTAAATTTTTCAAAAACCCATATTTCATACAATAAACATACATCCAATTTATATCATTTAAATTTTTATCTTCAAAATTTTTATTTTTCCAATAATTAATTATATCACTAATTTTTTCTAATTTAAAATTATTGGTCAATATTTGTATAGAAGAAACATATGGAATTTTTGGGTGACCTTTAATTTTTAAAATATTAGGACTCACTAATGATACAATTTTTAAATTTAAAAAATTATTTTTTGTTAATTTCATATTCATAATAATCTATATTAAAAAAAAAAATTTAATTTATGAGTATAAAATTAATTTTTTTTTAATTTAAATTATTTAATATAATTTATGATAAGAATACTAAAAAAAACTGATTGTCAAGAATATATTAATCTTATAAGCAAATTTCGTCCAATTGATATAAATATTACACAAGAGATATTTGATAAAATTTATGATAAAATATTTTTAAATAGTATAATATTAGTTTATTTAGAAAATAATAAAATAGTAGGTTCTATAACATTAATAATTGAACAAAAATTTATATATAATCTCGGTAAAATAGGTCATATAGAAGACGTATTTGTTGATAATAATTATAGAAATAAAGGTATCGGCTCTGATTTGATAAAAATGCATTAGAATTAGGTAAAGAAAAAAGTTGTTATAAAGTAAAATTGGTGTGTAAAGAAGAAACCTCTAAATTTTATAAATATAATAGATTTGAAATTAGGGGACTACATATGTCTTATTTGATAAAAAATACTTGAAATAAATAATTATTAAATAAATATTATGTATAATTATAAATAATAAAAAATTATTTATTATTATAAAATATGTTTAGTTTAAAAAATTCTTGGGGTGACCATAAAATTTTTTCTTATTCTATTGATAAACATCCATTTATTAAATTTTTTAAAGATATATATAATGAGGAAAAATTAGAATCATTATATCTAAAATCATCTGATTATCATTATTTAAAAGATAAATTACATTTAGGAGGTTTAAATGAAATAGATACAGATTTACATTCAATATTTTATAAAGAAATAAAAAGTAATAATAAGTTTAAAGAATTGTATTGTAATTTTATTAAAGATATTTATGATTTTTTCTTTCCAGATGAAAAATTTATGATATACCAGAGTTTTCCAAGTATTAGGTTTCAATTTATGGATTCTGTAACTATACCACCTCATAAAGATAGTGACTCCATAAGCAATCATCCTATAGGTGAAAAAAATTTTTTAATACCTATAACTAAAATGAAAAACACAAATTCAATATATATAGAATCTCAACCTGATAAAAAAGATTTTAAAAGTATATAATTAAATGAAGGAGAATTATTTTATTTTAATGCTAATAGATGCACACATTATAACAAACCTAATAAAGAGAAAAAATTAAGAATATCTCTTAATTTTAGAATAATTTTATATGATGATTATATTAAATATTTAAATTCTGAAAATTTAAAAAAAACTAACCCTAGAGATTTACAAAGAAAAAGGGAGCCAACTTTAATGTTAATTGGTAAATATTACCAGTGTGAATATAAATCAGAAAATATAAAAACAATAATGAATTGGTATAATATGGATACCATATTACAACACCGTCCTACATTTGGAAAAGAAGAAGCAGAAGCTACCTATAATTATATGTTAGAGGATTCATTTGTTACTGAATATAAAAAAACTGAAGAACTAGAAAAAATGATTTCAAAGTATTTAAATTGTAAAGAATGTATTATGACTACAAGTGGAACTTCAGCATTAATTTTAAGTTTATTGTCTTTAGATCTAAATGAAAATGATGAGGTTATAGTTCCTAACTATACAATGATTGCCACAGTAAATGCAATAAAAATTTTAAAACTAAAACCAATTATAATAGATATTGATAATGAAACCTATACTATAAATTTAAAAAATATAAAAAAAAATATTACTAATAAAACAAAAGTAATTTTACATGTATCATTAAATAATAGATATGAAGATATGAATAAATTATCAGAATACTGTAAAGATAACAATTATTACTTAATTGAAGATAGTGCCCAATCATTAGGATGTAAAGTAAATGGTAAAAATCTAGGAACATTTGGTGATATAGGATGTTTTTCTTTAAGCACTCCTAAAATAATTAGCACGGGACAAGGAGGTTTTTGTGTAACAGATAATAAATTACTTGCCAAAAAAATGAGAATGATAAAAAATTTTGGAAGAAAAGAAAGTGGTAAAGACGATTTTGAAATTTTTGGATTAAATATGAAATTTACTGATTTACAAGCTGTTATAGGTATTGAACAAATGAAAAAATTAGATCATAGAGTTATTAGAATGAGAGAAATATATAATTTATACTATAATTTGTTAAAAGATTTAGTTACAATAAAAAAGCCTCTAAATGATGAATGGATTCCGTGGTTTGTAGATATTTTTAGTGATAAAAGAAATGAAATAATAGATTTTTTAAAAAAACATAAAATATATACAAGACCAGTTTATGGAGAAATAAATAAAACAAAAATGTATTATAATTCAGAAATTTTTCCAAATAGTAATTATCTAAGTAATTATGGATTATTTCTCCCATCATATATAACAATAACTAATAAGGATATAAAACATATTTGTAAACTAATAAATATATGTTTATTTCAATTCAGTAATTGATTAGAGATTAAAATTATGAATTATGAAATATATTAAATTTTATTATTTAAAAATTCATCGATTATAATTTAAACATATTTTTTTTTAAAATTGTCCCATAAGCCTCTATGAGATTTTTTACCTTCACTTATTATAATTTTATTTGGATTTTTATTTAAATAACCTGCCCACCAGGAAAAAGTTGAACAAGATGATATTAAATTATCGCATAAACTAATTATCCATAAATCTATAAAATCTCGTTCTCTAATTAAAATGAAATTTATGCCAGGATGTCTTTTTTCATTTAATAATTGTTTAGACCATTTTATATTATCAGTAAATATTAAAAATAAATCAACTCTATTTTTCATATCATTAATAGATTTATCATAATATTTAATTTTTTCATCATTTTTTTGATAATTTAAACTTTTATCTTTACCATGTCTAATATGAATAGCACAATTATTTTTATCTAAGTATTTTTTATATTTTGAATTAATATATTTTAAATCATTTTCATTAGGTGAAAATATTTCCCTAATTTTTTCTTGATGATGATGAAAATATTTAAAATTTTCCATATATCCCATATAACAAGTATTTGGAAAATATTTATAATTATTACTAATTTGTCTACCTTCAATATGAATATTTTTTTTTATTTTTATTTTATTAGTATTTATATTTCTGTAAATTGTATCTTTTTTATCTATATTTTCTTTTTTACAAATTATTTCTACATCAGGAGCATATAGTTCTACATTATTATCCCAAGACAATGATAATATAGCTGATAATTGAAATAAATTATTACCAAGACCTGTATTTTCAGAATAATTATTATTTTTAAATTTATCACTTTGTGATTTACAAATATACCATGGTGATATAACAGATGATAATTTAACACTTATTGACATAATTTATTAATATAATATATTAATATTTTTTACTTAAGATTTATCCTTCAATTCTTGAAAATTCTTTTTTCGCTAATTCTTCTAAATTATATTTTTCTAATAATTTAGTATATCTCCTATTTAATAATTTAAAATTATTAGTTAATATTTGAATTGAGGAAACATATGCTTTTTGATGACCTTTAATTTTTAAAATATTAGGATTTACTAATGATTCAATTCTAAAAATACTAAAAATGGTTTAATTATTGAATTACAACTTATTACTCTATTTATATAAATATCTTTGTAAATCCATATGAGTTACATTATTTTCTATATTATTATATTTAAATTTTATATCATTTGTGATGGTTAAAACATATTTTTTAAAAATTCTATGAAAACTAAGTTGACCCATATTAAACTCTTTTTGTTTATTATAAAATGTTTCAATTTTTTTCATATTATCACTATTAGATATAAGCCAATATCCTAACAATCCATTTTCACTATGCATATTATTTTTACCCCATATGGCTGAATATATTTTATTAGTATTTAATTCATTCAACTTTAAAGGTATTAACCAACAAACATCTATTCTACTTAATAAAACTATATCATATTTAAAATTATTTGTTTCTTCATAATTTGTCATAAGTTCTACAGATTTTTTCATACCATAACTGATATAATAATTTAGTTTTATTCTTGATAAGTTCCATCCATTATGGTTTGGTTTTTGTTCTCTAATTTTTTCTAAATTTTTAATTTCTTCAAAATTAATATTACTATTTTTTTCTTCTTCAAATAAATAATCTTTTGGTTTATATTTCAATAATTCATCTTTTTTTTTTGAAAAAGAATGAATAAAGATATCACAATCATTTATATCAAATACATTTTTTTTCCATAAATTTAAACATTTATCTTTTTTTTTTGTAATATTTTTCCAAGTTTCCTCAGGATGTAATCCAAAAAAACAAATTGCTACCTTCATTATAATATTATAATATTATAATAATTATTCTTCTATTTTAAAAATCTGTATTTTTTGTCTGTATTAATATTTTTAAGTAATTTTGAAAATTATAAAATATCTAAATATAATATACAAAATGATTAAACTAATAATTTTTGATTTTGATGGTGTATTTTCGGATAGCAAATTTTATTTTGATAATTCTAATAACATTAAAAAAACATATAATGCAAAAGATGCATATTCTCTCAAAATAATAAAGAAATATAATATAAAATGTGGAATTATAACAAATGATAAAATTATATCAATAAAAAATGCTCCTCATATTTTTGATAGATTAGACAAAGTTAGTCTAGGTAGTGATAAACCAAAACTGGAGATACTAGACACATGGTTAGATGAATATGGATTTTCATATCAAGATGCAGCATATATAGGTGATGATTTGCCAGATATTCCGGTATTAAAAAAGGTGGGTTTTTCTGCTTGTCCGAATGATGCAATTGAAGAAGTAAAAGAAATTTCTCAATATGTTTGTAAGAACAAAGGAGGAAATGGTGCTGTTAGAGAGTTTGTAGATTTAATTATTAAAAATAACATATCAGAAGAAGAAGATATAAAAGTAAATAATGATGGTAAAATTACAGTAGTTATACCTGTGAGAAAAGGTAGTCAACGTTGCAAAAATAAAAATATAAGAAACTTTGGAAACACTAATTTATTAAAATTAAAAATTCAAACATTGAAAAAAGTAAAAGGTATAAATGAAATAATTGTTAGTACTGATTGTGATAAAATGGCGAAATTATCATTAGAATTAAATGTTAATGTTCATAAAAGAGACGCATATTATGCTAGTTCTAAATGTCCAAATTATGAGTATTGGAGTTATCTAGCAGAAAATGTAGGTACATATGATAATTTTATGATGGTAAATGCTGTATCACCTTTAGTAAATTATGAGATAATTAACAAATTTATTGAAGAATTTATTAAAAATAAATTTAAAAATATGGTGACAGTTAATAATCATAAAAGATTTTTTTGCAATTCAATTACAAAAAATAGTATTAATTTTGATTCTAAAAAAGCATCAAACAGTCAAGAATTAATACCATTATCTGAAATAACTTTTGGAATTTGCATTGCTACTAGGAAAGATATTATTCAAAACAAATGCATTTATGGTAAAAATCCTATATTTTTTAATCTAAATGATATATCAAGTATAGATATTGATAATAACTCTGATTTCATTATGGCTGAACTATTATACAAAAATAATATAATAAATGAAAATATTTGTAAAAATATTTTAGAGAATAGAAAAGATAAAATTTCATTAATTGATTGTACTATCAGAGATGGAGGATATTTAAATAATTGGGAATTTAAATACCAAGAAGTTTTAGATTGTTATAAAGCAGTTACAGAAGCAGGTTATGAATATTTTGAAATAGGTTTTAGAACTAATAGAAAATTATTAGAAAATAAAGGCAAATGGTGTTATTCAAATGAAGAAGATATAAATAATATTTACAAAAAATACAATGGTTGTAAAATTTCTGTAATGGCTAAGATAGGAACAGTAACAATTTATGACTTTATTAAAAAAGACAAATCAAATGTTACTATGGTAAGAGTATTATTGGCTAGATCTACTTCAGAAAATGGAACTACAAAGAGTTATTATAATAAATCAGATATTAAAAAAGCAAAGATATTTTGTGAACAATTACTAGATTATGGTTATGAAGTTTGTATGAATTTTGGGTGTGCAGATATTATTAATGATGATGAAATAAGAATAATAGCATCAGAATTTCATAATGTAAAAATAAATGCAATATATTTGGCAGATACTTATGGCGGATTTAATACACAAAATCTAACAATACAATTGCATAAATTTTATTCTGAATTAGATAAATATAAATCAAATATTCCCTTTGGATTTCATTGTCATAATAATAATGAAGATGCTTTTGATAAAACAAAAACTGCAATATTTCATGGTTGCACTATGATTGATAGTTGTATTGGTGGGTTAGGAAGAGGATCTGGAAATTTAAAATCAGAGCAATATATTTGTAATAAATACGGTGCTAATAATATAATCTTTAGAGAAAAAATTACTCCAATTTTAAAATATTATGATAAATATATATTATCCAAAAAAGAATATAATGATCAAAAAATAAAATTACATCACCCATTATATAATATTGCAGGAGTTCTTTCATTACACCCTAATTACATATTAGAATTATTAGAGAATGTTGAACAAACTATACTTCAGGATATAGATATGATATTTAAATTAAATATATATACAATTAAAAATAATTGTAGAAATTATGACAAAAGATTAATTACTAAATTAAATTTATAATATATTTATATATATATATATGGATAGACTATCCAAAATAGGACAAATTAAATTTGGAGAAGAATTAAATAATCATGAAAATAAAATTGCAAGACAAATTAACGATTATTATAAAAATAATTTAGAATAATCGTTAATTTGTCTTGCAATTATAAATAATATTAATGGAAGAATATGTCATCATAATGTATTAATTCTTGATATTTTAAGAAATTTATATAACATTAATTATTATGCAGAAATAGGAACTCATTCTGGTACATCATTAAGTTATTGCGTTTTAAATAAAAATAAATTAAATGCATTTCCTATTGATTTATTTGAAAATACATATGGTCATGATTTAAATGATAGCATAACTATGGAAAAAACAAAAAAGAATGTACAAAAAGTAATATTTATAATCATAATATAAAATATATAAAAGGTAATTCTTATTTAGATGAAACTGAAAATACATTCAAGAAACATTTAAATAATAATACATTAGATTTATTATTCATTGATGGAGATCATACATATGAAGGAATAAAAAATGATTTTGAAAGATTTTCAAAATATGTTAAAAAAGGAGGTTTTATTGTTATTGATGATTTTAATATAAGATGGGCAGCAATAGTTGCCTATATTTACACTCATATAATAAATAATGAAAATTATAAAATCATAGGTGTTTTTTTAAATAATGAATGTATTTTACAAAAGTTAAATTAATCTTTAATAGTAAATTTAAAATCTTCTAATTGTTCTATCATATTTTTTAAACCTGTTTTTAATTCAACAAATTTATAGTTATTATCATATATTTCTTGTAATTTAGATACATTAGCTGCAACACCTATCATATCTCCCGGTGTTGTTCCTTTAACTTTGATTGGTTTTGTATAATTACCTATATCTTTAATTGTATCTAATATATGTTTAACTGTATTTTTTTTACCAGTACCTAAATTTAAAATATTATTATAAAATTTTTTATTCAAAATGCTGTCATTTATTATATTTGTTACATCATCAATATAAATTAAATCTCTAAACCTATCAAGAGATCCTTTTACTAAAACTTCATTAAAATTATCATCAATAAATTGTCTTAAATATATACTTATCATACCTTGGGTTAAATTATCCAAATTTTGTCCTGGTCCATAACAATTAAAAAGTCTAAAAGTAGTATAATTTATATTATAATTTTCTTGATATAATCTCATATAATATTCACTTGTTAATTTATTAACAGCATAAAATGTATGAGGGTCTACTGGGTCATCTTCTGAATAATATTCTATACCATTTTGCCCACCGTAAACAGCTACTGTACTTGTAAATATAAATCTTTTACATGCAGTTCTTTTTGCTAATTCTAATAATAAAAGTGTTGCTTTTGCATTAGTGTTAATATCATAAATTACATTGTAAAAACTTCCTTCTCCACCTGATTGAGCTGCTAAATGTATAATTGCGTCAAATTTGATATTAATACTATTAATTAAGTTTTCATCTGCACAATCCCCATTTATAAAATTTATACTTTCTGGAATATTTTCAATATGTCCGGATGATAAATTATCTATTGTTGTTATTTCATGATTATTTTCTAGTAAATTTTTTATAAGTTTACTTCCTATAAATCCTGCTCCTCCTGTTACTAATAACTTCATATATATATATAATATATTTTTTAATGATGAAAATAAAATTGCAAGACAAATTAACAATTATTATAAAAATAATTTAGAATAATATAATATAAAAAAAATAAAATTATAAATAATATTAATGGAAGAATATGTCATCATAATGTATTAATTCTTGATATTTTAAGAAATTTATATAACATTAATTATTATGTAGAAATAGGAACTCATTCTGGTACATCATTAAGTTATTGCGTTTTAAATAAAAATAAATTAAATGCATTTGCTATTGATTTATTTGAAAATACATATGGTCATTATTTAAATGATAGCATAACTATGGAAAAAACAAAAAAGAATGTACAAAAAAGTAATATTTATAATCATAATATAAAATATATAAAAGGTAATTCTTATTTAGATGAAACTGAAAATACATTCAAGAAACATTTAAATAATAATAAATTAGATTTATTATTCATTGATGGAGATCATACGTATGAGGAATAAATGATTTTGAAAGATTTTCAAAATATGTTAAAAAAGGAGGTTTTATTGTTATTGATGATTTTAATATAAGATGGGCAATAATAGTTACCTATATTTACACTCATATAATAAATAATAAATAATGAAAATTATAATATAATTATATTTTTTTACTTAACATATATCCTTCAATTCTAGAGAATTCTTTTCTTGATAATTCTTCCAAATTATATTTTTCCTGTAAATCTATTAATTGTGTTACTTCAAAACCATGTTCTTCCATTATTTCAATATTTTTTACTTTAGCACGATTAAAATTATTATTTGATAACATATAACCACCTTTTATAATATTTTTAGCAGCCCATTTTTGTGCATGTTCTTTTAGTTTTGGAGTAGTTGCATAATTACCTAGATCATTATGACAAAATGCTATATCTAATTTATCATTATCGGATAATTCCATACAATTTTTAATAACTACATTTGGATGATTTTTAGGATTATGTAAATCATATCCAATACAACGGTCATACCCAAAATATTTACATAATTTATCAAAAGTATAACAGTTATGAGTTCCTAGAATTAAAATTTTACCTTCTTTAGGTAAATCTTTTAACTTCATAATTATATTTTCATAAAAGGTATTAACGTAATAATTTTCACCACCTTGATCCCAATTATCATGTTCTGGATTATTAAACCAATAATCAAAGGAATAATATTCTGTTTCGATATCATAAAGGTTTAATTTAGATAAATCTTTACAACTTCCACTACTTTCTTGATCTGGATAATCATCTTTTATATTTTCAATTAATTCTAATCCCCTTGCTGCCTGTTCAGGTGTCATATACATGTTCCATCCCTGGGATTTGATTGTATCATCTTTATATAAAACATAGTTAATGCCATCATCAGAAATTGTTCTTCCTTCATATCTAACTGTTCTAAACCAATCATATGCATCTTTATCATCTGTCAATATCATACCACCTTTACCTATTGGTATATGTTTTCTAATATGAAAAGAAAGACAATGAAAGGTATCTTTTCTATACATTCCTTTTTTCATTCTAACTGCTCCATCCCAAATAGGATATGGTTTTAATTGATAGGAACCTGACCAATCGTAATTTTCAAATTTTACTTTACATCCACTTTGAATAACTGAACAAGGAACAGAAATCCAAGTTTTTGATGGTAAAATTATAGTCCCTTTTGCTTTTAAATATTTCAAACAAAGATATAAACCATCTGTGCAATTATCAACGGAGACAGCATATTTACTTCCCGCATATTTTGCCATTTTTTTTTCAAACAAATCAACCACGCCCCAAGCAGAATCTACATTATATTTTATCATAGTAGAATTAAATTTTTCTTTTTCTTTATCCCATATATCAAGTGCTTTGTAAATTTTTTTAGTAGAAGCAAATACTCTTTTATAATAACCATCCTCAATGTATTTTTGTTTTGTTGTTACACTTTGTAATTTTGTTTCAGGATTATAGTAATTTAATGGTAAAATTCTAAAATCAAAACTTACACGTGATTGGCCGGTTTTATTTACTTTATTAAAATGTGTATGTGTATTTCCACCAAAACTTGTACATTCTCCTACTTTTTGTTCCAAAGGAACAAAATTACGAAATCTGCAATTTTTTTCTGTCCAAATTGTATTTGTATCAAACATATCAGTTAACGCAAATATAAAATTAATTTCTCCATTAGGGTGATGATGGTTTTTATCTGAATCATAATGTTCTATTACTATAGCTACATTATTAGGTAAATGAACACGAAAATTTGGATATACCTGAACTAATGCTTCATCTAAATTTAAATATGGTAATATTATTTCTTTAACAAATTTATCGTATGTTTCTGTTAATTCTTTCCAATTATTATCTAGTTTTTTATAGAAAAATTTGTGAAATTCTGTATGAGTATCTTTACCTAACATATCCTTACCAAATAATTTATATTTTGTATCTGTCCAATCATGTATATTTTTTAAATCACACTTAAATAGATCGGTAACAATTTGCACAAAATTATATTTTTTTTCATCAAAAACAATTTTTTTTAAATGTTTTTTACCAAATAACATTTCTTTAGGATAATTAAATTCTTTCGACATTTATAAATAAATAAATATAAAATTTATTATATAAATACGGGAATAATAAAATTTATTAATTTATTAATTTAAATTTTTTATTTAATATATTTAATTATATATATAATGAAAATTTACTTTACAAATAATTGGGGAGAAAAACATAAATTATTAGGTCAACGTATGATTACAACTACACCTAATAATTTAGGAAAGTGGAAAAAAATTGAGTATTGTAAAAATTTAGAAAATGCTGATTATGTTGTGTCTTTAGGAGGATTAAATAAATCAATTAATCTTAAAAATAAAAAAACTATTGTTTTACAGAGAGAACCCACGAATTTAAATAAGTTTGAAGAAAAAAACAAAAACAAAAACGAAAATATTTTATATTTTTCATATAAAAAATTACACCATGCATGGACTCATCCAGAAAAAATGCAGATAGATTATGACAATTTTTTGAGTATGAAATATGAAAAAAAATCTAAAATTAAGAATTTATCAACAATAACATCAATGAGAACTCATCTAAAAGGGTGTGAATTACGTATTGAATTTATCAAAAAATTTTGCAGAAAATATAATGGAATTATGGATGTATATGGTGCAAAATGGGATAATAGTTTAGGAATAAATTATAAAGGTGAATTACCTTTTCATAATGAACAAATACAAAGGTTAAGTAAAATACCAACAGATTCAAAATATAAAGGTTTAAAAAATTATAAATATTCTTTATGTATTGAAAATTCATGTTATGATAATTATTTTACGGAAAAAATTACTGACTGTTTATTAAGTTGGACAATACCAATTTATTTTGGATGCACTAATATTGAAAAATACTTTCCAGAGCATTCGTATTATTGGATTGATATAAATGAACCAAACAGTATTGATAGTCTATATGAAATTATTCAAAAACCAATAACTGAAAAAAATGTACAAGCGATGGAAAAAGCAAGAAAATTAATTATGGAAAAGTATAATATTTGGGATTTACTAAATGAAATCATTAATTAAATTAATTTATTAATTAATTTTAAATCATTTCTGTCCTTTTCTTCATTTCTATTTTGTTTCATTCTTTTTAAAATATTCAAGGATACAAATTTAAAACCATTAAAATAAAAATAATTTTCAGGATTATAGATTATTTCATTTTTTGGAATTTTATAATATTTAATCCAATTATCATCATGACACCCAAACATTTTAATTTTAATTTTCGAATCATTGATATGAATGTAATCAATATCTTTTGCATTTCTGAGACCATACAATTCCATTATTAAACTTGATGTTAAACACATATTATTACTATCTTTATTTACTGAATAGTTGTTAAAAAATTCAATTAAGTATTTTCTTATTTTATCTGATATAATATTGTTATTTGCATTATTTAAAAAATGTATGGAATTATCATTTAGTAGAGAAGAAGCAATCCTAAATGTGTCGTTAATTTCATCACTAATATGTAAAGAATGCTTTCCGATTTTGAAAAGTTCCCTACATTTTTCTTTAAATTCAATTATTTTATTACAATTATTAAATTCAATAAGATACATTATTACTGGTTTATCTTCATAGCATAATTTAAATTTTCCACCGCAATGATCACCTGGAAACATACCACCGACCCAAGATTCACCTCTGTACAATTCTTTAATTAAATTAATTACACCATTTTTTGAAAGTTTAATTTGTTTTTTATAATAAATGTTACCGTATTTATCTATAATATTTTGTATATTTTTTTCTTTTCCAAATTTAAATGATGTTGGGTATAATATCATACATCGAATATTTTTTTTAATTTTAACATATTCTAATGCCATTCTATCTGCATATTTTACTGAAAGATTCGAATATATTTCATTATCTCTTCTCCAATAATTATTCCTATTTAAAAAAAAATCATAGTTATATGTAGAACAATTTAATTTATAATTTTTGATATCTGGTTTTAAATTAAAATAATAACTAATCATTAAACGATGAGCACCATTTTTCAAAGTATTATTTAAATTACCTACTTCGATTGGAAAATTTTTATCAAAACCTCTTTTTTTAATTGAAGTAATAAGATTATTAAAACTTTCAATAAAATCTTCTATTTTCACTTTTGTTCCTGGATATTCCCAATTTTTATTAAAAGTATTGATATGTTCTTTATAAAGTTTTTCATAAAAAATTGAATGTATATTTTTTTCAAAATTTTTAATATATAACAATTTTGCCATCAAATCAAATCTATTTTGATTAATTATACTGTTCATTTATACTATATAATTATAATATTATAAATTTTTAATCCATTTTTTGATATTTTTATAAACAGATTCTTTATATAAATTGCTAATCCATTTTTCAATATCTTTATAAACATTTTCTTTAAAATTATGAGAAAGACTGTTAGGACAATCTCTGTAGATTAATATTACATCATCTAAATTATGTAAATTATATCCATTTTTAATAATTTGTAACCATAAAAATGTATCTTCTGAATGACCAATTAAATCACTATTGTATCCCCCACATTTAAGTATTATATTTTTTTTATACATTACTGTAGGATGATTAATGAACCATGTTTTTTTTTTATTCTCTTTTTTTTTAAAAAAATTTAAATTTATTAAATTCGGATGATTTGTTTTTTGAATAATTTTATGGTCTGATTCACGCATAATTTCAATTTGACCACCTAATAAAACACATTTAGAATTTAAATTCATAAATTCATATTGTTTATATAATCTATCTGTTTTCATTATGTCATCAGAATCCATTCTAGCAACCAAGTTATATGTGCATTTATTTAATCCAAAATTTAATGCATAAGCAATACCATAATTTTTATCTAATTCATAAATTTGGAAAATAATATTATTTTTTTCAAGACCATTAATATAGTCTCTCATTTGAATAGAATTTGTTTTTGATGAACCATCATTTATTATAATTACTTCTATATTATTTTTAAAGGTTTGATTTAATATCGAATTAATACACTCTTTGAAATATTCAATTTTGGTATTATAATACGGAATTAAAACAGAAACACACATATTAATAAATAACACCTTATATTTTTAAATTATTTTAAACTAATGAACTTGTATAATAAATATATACGTGCTAATATAAATAGGTTTCATAATCTTTTTGTTTTTAAAAATTTTCCAATATATTTTTTAAGGATTCGATTGATTGTTTTCCTATCATAACTTTTTTTTCAAACTGTCCATGTTCTGGAACCGGTATTTGCTAATAATCTAAATCATATGATAAACTGGTTAATTGTGTGCTATGACAATCTTTACAAAATATAAATTCAATGAATTTTGTTTCTTTATTGCAAAATACTGTATGAAAATTTGCAGACCCATGAGGACCTACAATTACTTTTGCACTATTAAATAGTTTTATTCTATCTTCCACTGAATAATCCTTATAAAAAAAACTAATATATCTCAAATTATTTTTTATACAATATATTTTTAATATATCTTCTATTATATTTTCATTTTTAATATATCGGCCGACCCGATTATCATTATTATTTCTTTTTGTATAAATTAATAAATTATTAATATATTTATTATTTGAATGAATAAAATTATATAATTTTTTGTGCAAAACTATTGGACAATTAAAATATGCTAAATATGGAAATAAACCAGATGCAAATGGTCCAGTTACTTGAATTTCATATAATTCTTTTATAGTATTCTTTTCATTTTTTTTCATTACTAATATTTCATTATTTAAATTTAATATATTTTTAATAAAGTAATTAAAAAAATCAAATCTTATTTCCTTAGTTATAATTTTTATAGATTTATCTTTTTCTAGAATACTTTTACAAAAATATAAAATCGGCGCAGAGTCTAAAAAAAAATGGTTCCATATAAAATCCCCCTTAGAAAAAAAACACAATCCTTTTTCAATATTTGGATTTTTATCTGTGTTTTTAATTTTATATTGAGGATGAATTGATAAACTAGTTTCTGAATATCTTTTTAATTCAACATTATTATGTTTTAAAATTTTTACATCTGTAAAAGGTGTTTTCATATTTATTTCAAAGGTAGGTAATTGCTTACTACCCTTGTAATATTCGTAATAATCACCCTTTATCAGGAAGACAAGTTGTAGTTAATTTAAATGATTTTGCTGAAAATTCACCAGGTTGGTGAGGTATATTACGCAGATGAATTTTATCTTTCTCTACACATTTTACAAGCTTATTAATATTTTCTTTTTCAATATAAACTAATTTTTTAACTTCCATTATATAAATTGATTTATTTTAAAATCAATTCATGTAATCGCGTTATTTATTTTATTTTCTATTTTTTCAAAAAAACTATTTTTTTCTATTACATTATCATTTCTAGAATGCCAATGGTATGTATAAATCTGATTATTAAAAAACATATCAATATTTTCGGTTGTTTTTTTAAAAAAATCATCAAAATTGTTAAGGCTACTAAATTTGGATTTTTTTTTTAAGTCTGCTAGAATCCAAACTGGGTCAAACATAACTGATGGAAAACAAATAATATTAATTTCATCTGTAAATATATACTGATTATACCATACTTTGAATTTTTTTTTAGGAATAATATTTATATATTTGTCAATTAATTGTATAATCAATTTACTTTTCTTTTTAATTCTTAAAATAGCATTATTTCCACATTTCATAGTGCTCCAAGTATAACAAAATTCAATTCCTAACAAAGGTTTTAAATCTTTTAATAATATCATATCTAAATCGTAATACAAACCACCGCACTTATATAAAAAAATAAGTCTCGCTAAATCACTTCTAAATTTTAAAAATTTATTTTGTTTAATATAATCTTTCCCTTCTAGAGGGGTATTATATGATTCTGTTTCTGGATTATATTTTTTAATTTTAATATTATTGTGTTTAGGAACTAATTTGCTAGATTCATTAAAAGTTTCAAAATCTAACCAAACCCATAATTCTGTATTTTTTAAATCTTGCGTTGCAAGATATGAATTGATACAACATATCTGTTTTCGTTTTAATTCACCATACCAATACACATGATAAATAGTTATTTCATCATTATTTAAATAGAATTCTAATTTATTTTTTGTAAAAATTCTATTCCTTCATCAATATTGTTATAATCTATATTTTCTAAAAATTTCATATATAAATATATATATATATATTATCTTTTATAAATTTTTTAAATTTTTACCTGGGTATTAAAAAAGATAATATTAGTAAAGTTTTTAAGAGGATTTGGAGAACCTAAATTTAAATAAATATTACATTTTTTTGATTTGAATTCAAAAATCAGTATTTACTGGAATGCATTCATTTCTGTATATTATCATTGATTTTTAAATTCTAGTAAAACTTCTTGACAAAATAATGAATCTTGTGCTCTTCAATAAAATTTATTAATCTTTATAAGGACTAATATGTGGTGGATTCCATTTTCGAGGATGTTCATCAATAAATGTGTTTCTAAAAAATAATTCAAAGGTATAATCTATTTTTATTTCTGGAAATAATGGTAAATAAGTAATTATTAAAGGTTGATCACTTGTAAAATTGTGAGCTATATCAATCGGTGTATTTTCTTCAATAAATAAAAAGAATTTTTTTATATATTCCAATTCTCCTATAAAACCACCTGAATTAAGAAAAACAGAAAAATTATTTGCAAAATTTTTTTTACAATAATGATAATAATCATTTGGATGATTTAATTTAATTATTTTTTTTACATCATCACACCACCAATGATTTTGTTTCTTCCAAAAATCTTGATCCCATTCTGTAGCATTAAATAATAATTTACAATTTTTTTTTTTTAAAAAAATATCTATTATCTTTTGTGGATCGTCTTGTAATATAGCATCCCTTGCATCTAAAAAAAGTACATATTTTTCTTTAAATTTTCTTTTTGATAAATAGTTATTTAACCATTTTATTTTATAAAAAAAATTCCATTTATCCATTGGTTCATTTAAAATAACATAATCTTTTATACCTAAATGAATTAAACTTTTTTCTAGTATTGTTGGTTCACTGTAAGTAGATACAGTTACAATAAGCAAATCATCTGGTTTTTTGAATTTATCTTTATAAATATTATTTTTTATTAAATAATCTAACTTTCTTGTTGCTAATTTATATCCATCTAAATCTTTATGAATTACGGGTTGTGAAATTTTTGTTAAATCTAATCCATCATTCATAATTATTGACATTTATATAAAGATTAAACAACTTTAATCTTTATATGAATTTTTATAACAAAGAAAAATTTCAAAAAATAGAAGGGCATTTTGAATTAGATAGAGGGGCGAAAGTATATGATGAAATATCGAGTAAATTACCTAACAATGGAAATATAGTAGAATTAGGTTGTTATTTAGGAAAATCAACATATTATTTAATTCAAAAATTAAAAGAAAGAAAAATTAAGTTTAATTTAGATGTAGTTGATGTATTTGAAAATAATTTAAATACTGATAATAGATCTAAATATAAGGATAATTTCTTAGATATATTTAAAAATAATATGGGGTCTGATTTAAGTTATATAAAAAATATTCATAAAAATTATACAAGCAATGCAGCTAATCTTTATGAAGATAATAGTTTAGATTTTATATATGTTGATGCAAGTCACAAAGAGGAAGATGTTTTAAATGATATTTTGTTATGGTTTCCAAAATTGAAATCAGGTGGTATAATGGCAGGTGATGATTGGCAAAAAGTTGGAGTAAGGAATGCAGTTGTAAAAGTAATTTTAAACAGTGAGCAATGTTTTGATTGTCATCCATATTCTCAACAATGGAGTAAATATAAATATGATTATTTTGAACAAAAATATTTTAATCAATGGATGATAAAAAAAAAATCATAATTTATTTATATCTTCTTGTTTTTATAATATAGAAAGTTATTTTAATTATATTTACACTGAGTTAATAAATCCAGTATTTATCAATCCTTTTATATTTTTAAAATCTTCTAATGTTATAAATTCTGAGTTGTCTTGTTTTTGTAATACAGAAAAACAAAGCCATCTTTTATCTTTTTTATTATCAGTATAATTATTTACATACTTTAAATCTAAAATTTTATAATTATTTTTAATTGCTAAATCTTTAAAAAAATCTAAACTATATTCAAATAGACCATGTTTAGGCCAATTATTTGGAGCTGGAATAGCATGGACAACTATTCCATTGATTTTTAATAAATTATGAATATTTTTAAAACAATTATATTGAGGGTTTTCAAATAATGTCAAATTTGAACAATATTGACCTACATGTTCAACTGTCCCATAATCAGTTATTATATCGTATTTTTTACAAATTATTACATTATTACTATTGCATTCTATATTAGAATCTCCTATAAATCTTTTCCAAACCCTTTCCTTATTACTCCATATACATTGGTCTCCTAATTCTAACATTTCTAAATTTTTATATTTTTTACCAAATATTAATTTTACATAAAACATTAAAAGCACTAAATCATTATAGTGAATAGCCATATTGTATAATTTAATTATAAATAATTTTTTTATAATAATAATTATATTAATGTAAATTTTAATCAATGGATGATAAAAAATTATAATTTATTTCTATCTACTTGTTTTTGTATAATATATCATTTTTGGTTCTCTTAAATAAAATATATCACTATATTTAGTTATTTCTTTCCAATAATTCCAATCTTGATAAACACCATTTGTTCCTTTCCAATTTGCAACTTCTGGCATTAGTCCAATTAAACTAAATACATCTTTTTTAAACATTGTAGAAGAACAAATAATAATATTATGTTTATTAATCAATAAATTATTTATTTTTTCAGGAAAATCATCTTTCAAATTTAGTTTTTTACTTAATACATCCCAATAATGTTCTTTATTATAAATTTGTAAATTTTTTATATTTGTAGTCTTAGATACAGGATTAAAAGATATATATGAATCAGTACAACAACATAATATATTTGAATTTTTTTCTAATATATTAACTTGTTTTTCTATTTTATCTTCTAACCAATAATCATCGTCATCTAGTATTGCTATAAATTTACCAGAAGCAACTTTAAAACCAAAGTTTCTAACATAACCACAACTAGGAAATCCAAGTGTATTTCTCGAATTATAATTTTCTAAATGAATTAATTTAAAATTTTTTGAATTTTTCATTTGTTTATATCTTGGGTCAGATGATCCATCATCTATAACAATTACTTCTATGTTTTTATATGTTTGATTAAAAACAGAATATAAAGCATTTTGTAAATCATCATATCTATTATAGGATGAAATTATTACTGATACTAAATTATTAGACATATTTATATATTATATAAAATATATAAATAAATATAATTTATAACTCATATAAATTCATATTGATATTATTTATCATATTTGGCTCATTATAATTTAAATTCATATTATTTATTGAGATCTTTTTCTTTAATTTTAGAAATAAAATAATGTTTTTTTTATGTAGAGACAATTAGTATGTTCTAACATTTTTTTCCAATAATCATAATCTTGCCATTCTTTTTTACCATTTATTATCATGCCACCATTTTTAATTAATTTCATTTCTCCAATTTTATGATATAAATCTTTCCTAAAACATATAGTTGATGTTATTATAGAGTTGTGAATTTTTACAAAATCCAAATTAAATTTTTCTGGAAAATCATCCTTAAATTTATAAATTTTTTTTAATTCTTCAAAATAATGTTCTCTAATATAAATTTTATACTTTTTATTATCATCATAATAACCATTTCCAATATATCCATCCGTAAATGACATAGCTATATTATTTTTTTCATTTCATTTATTTGAATTTCTAATTTTCTTGGCATCCATATATCATCATCATCTAGGAATGCTATATATTCTCCTTTTGAATATTTCATACCAATATTTCTTGGCACCGCACCAAATCCATAACCTAATAATTGTTTTGAACCTTTATTTAATTTAATTACATTTATTCCTTTATTTTTTAAATTATTATATCTTTTATCAGATGAATTATCATCTACTACTAATATTTCTATATTTTTATATGTCTGATTTTTTACAGACTCAATAGAATTTAATAAAGAATCATATCTATTATATGTGGGTATTATTACACTTATCATTAATTTATATAACTATTCGTTAATTTTAAATGATTTAAAACTAATCAATAGTTTATATTAAAAGGTAAAATCTCCGATACATACCAGGTATTTTACTTTCTGTCATATCTACTAATTCTGCACCTAGTTTTTTTTCTAATTTTATTTGTAATTCTTTTGGAACAGTATTATTGATATAATATCTAAAAGTTCAATCTGAATATATATTATCTTTTTTTTGATATTTCTAAATTTCTAATAGCACCATTGCAATACATATTAGAATTTTCATTAAATTTTTTTGAACATAATTTTTCTTTAGAACACCACAAACTAAATGAAATTATTTTCTTCATAAATATATATATATATAATATTAATTTATAAAGGAAAATCTTATGAAAAAAATAATACATCTAAAAATAAATAGAATTTATTTTATTTTTAATAAAATTTATATAATTATTGTTATTGATATCTATTTTATGTAATTTAGCGTTAAATGGTTGGAAATCACATACTGTCCCATTATTATTAGAAACATATAAAACATTTTTAATACCACATAATAAAGCTAATTCTGCCATACCTGACCAGGGGGATATTAGTAATTTACTATTATTATATAAATTAATTGAGTCTTCTAAAGATTTGACTTTAACATCAATTAATCCATTTTCACCTAAAATATCTAAATCGGATTCAATATTACCATGGCAACATATTAATAATTTTGGAAAATATCTTCTTATCATTTTACAAATATCTATAAATATATCAACTTTAATTTGGTTTGGGTCACTTCTATTTTTGTTTTTGCAGAAAATATGAATATAATTATTTTTTAATGGTTTAATAATTAGTTTTTTAGATGGTTGTAATAATAAATTTCTATGTTTATAAAATAAATCCTTTTCTAAATCAAATAAAATATGTTTGTTTGATTTATACTTATTCCAAGGTTTTAATGGAAATTTTTTAAGTAAATATTCATAGATAGAATATTGAGATTTTTGAGAATAATCGGGCAATAAAGGTTTTTCATAAATAGTATTTTCTGGGTTTCCAAATTTATCTAATTTGTTTTGTTTTAACCATTCTTTATAAAATATAGTATTTTCTAACCAAGTATTAGTATATAACAATGAACTTTCTTCAGAAGCAAATCCAATTTTATTTATTATATTAAAATTATTTTTATTTCCAGAACTAGGATTACCATGCCATCCTCTTCTATAGCTTATATATATATTATTTTCAGGATAAATTAATTCTAAGTTATTATTATTAATATAATTTTTAATTATTATAGAAAAATCTTTATTTGTTAATATTTTTAATTTATATTTTTTAGTATAATTATATATAAAGGGAAGAACAAATCTACTTAAATAACCTAATTCAGGAAAACAAGTATATATTCTATTTTTCATATTATATTATATTATTATTATAATCTAAAAAAAAACCCCCTATTCATTAAACAATTCTTTCATTATAATTTCTTCATCAATATAACTTATAATATTATAAGTTAGTATTTAGTTTAATAATTGTAAATAATCTATCTCTATTAAATTATTTTTATTTTCCTATAATTAAATTTATAACTTTATAATAGATTTTTACCCCTTTCTGCATATAACTACTAATAGGTATATCAGTCCAATATGTATTTTCTCCTATTGAAGTTTGAATATTTCTTTTTTTTGCTAAGATAAATTTATAATAGCCATTTTTTTTAAATAATTTTATCATCGTATTCAAAGAATCATTGGTTTTACTATGATTATTGATTGTCCATCCATGAAGATTAATATCTTCCCAACTGTGTATTTCTAACATCCAATATTTAACATGAGTTAAATTATGTAAATACTTTGGTAATACTTCATGTTCAAAGCCTTCTATATCCATTTTAATTAATGTTGCGTTATGACAAAGTTCATCTATTTTATAACAATTAATATTTTTCCCTTTTATTCAATTTCTACCTTGCAAGTCAGAATTATTATTCATTACATGAGCTTGCTTTAAACCAATATCTCTGTCTTGTTGTTCAAAACCTATATAACAAGTTCCATTAAAGGTATTTACAGCACCTTCTATTATTTTAATATTTGAACAATTTTTAAATTTTTGTTTTAAACAATATGTATATTCTTTTTGTCTTTTAGTTAATATATCATAATTTTTATCATCCTTTTTCCTTTTAACTCTAAAATATTGAATAATTACTTCAACCATTATATAATATATTTAAATATAAATTCATTTAAAATAATTAAACATTCTATGATTTTTCATAATGTTTTTGTAATTTCCATTTTTAAGTAAATTTATATCCCTAACTCTATAAGGATTATTGTGGTGTTCGTCAAATGTTTCACCTAAAAAATGATAATAATCCGGTTTATTTTTATAACACTCATCAGGAAAGGGTTGACTATATCTATATTTGAAAAATTGGTCGTGTTCCATACTTTTTCCATTAAGTGAATCATATATTGAATTTAAAAATATCATATCATCCATCCGTTTAAATTTGTAATTTCTTGGTTCTAAGAATTTATTCATTGGTTTTATAATATCTAATTTTTTTAAATGATTTTTGTATCCCCACATACCACCTAATATTTTATAATAATGATGTGGATGATCTCTCATTACGTGTAATAATTTGTCACTTTCTAACCATTCCTTTACAGCTCTATATTCTCTTAAATTTATACGAGAATCTGTGTCTCTAACAACAAATATATCAACCGAAGAATCATTTAAAGGTAAAAATCTCCAAAACATACCAGGTATTTTACTTCCTGTCATATCTATTAATTCTGCACCTAGATTTTTTAATGTTTCTTGTAATTCTGATGAAACAGTATTATTTATATAACATCTTATTGTCCAATCCTTATAAATTTCCTTTTTATTGAGTATTTCTAAATTTCTTACCATACCATTATAATACATATTTTTATTTTCATTAATTTTATTTTTACATAATTGTGTATCTTGACACCATAAACTAAAAGAAATGATTTTTTTCATTATATATAATATATTATTAAAATTTAAATTTAATATATTATCAAAACTTAATTTCTAACGAATTTTTTTTTATATCAGGGTTACATTCTTCTCTTTCAAAAGTAATTTTTTCATAATTATTTATGGATAATTTTTTATTAAGAGGTTCTTTATTTAAAAAATTCCATAATAAAAATCCATGTTTAACATTATATAATATTTTATTAAAATAGTCATCTTGAATTTTTGTGCTAATTTCAGATAAAGCATAATTGCTAATTACAAAACTAAAATTATTAATTATATTTTTTTCAATTTCAAAATTATAATAAGATTTAACATTATATTTCTCTGTTATATTAGTAAAATTTAAATATTTTGATTGTAATAATGATGGATATTTTAAATCAAATATTGAATATGATTTAATATTTATATTAAATTTTTTTGCAAGTTTAAGTAAAATAAAAGCTTGACCACCATAACCACCTCCTATTTCAACAATATTTAAATTATCAATATTTAAAACTTTTATATGATTTAATATATTTAATGCTTTTATTACATAACTTATACAACAAAATGATAGTTTATATGTTGATAGTTTAATCTTGTTCTTTAAAATGTATTCATAATCAAATTTCATAGGTTGTAAATATGTATCATTCAAAATACCTATTTCTAATAAATTTAAATACTGATTATAATTTTTAATATAAACATTTAATAACCATTCACCACATATTTTATAAGATAGGGTCGGTTTTTCTACCATAGAATATTCTTTCATTGATTTTAGTTTTTGAAAAATTCCATCATTTTCGCATGCTAATTTACATAAATCGATATAAGTCAGTCGACTTGTGTGCATCCATTCCTTGCATTCCATATATTTAAATCTTGTTTTATATTTAAGTAAATATATATTATGTGTTTAATATAAATAACTATCCCAAAGGTTTATTTTGAAACCATAAACTATAAGAAATTATTTTCTTCATAATTATATAATATGTTAATTTAATTTTAAATCTATAAATACTTAAAATTAAAATAGTAATACATTTAAAAATAAATAGAATTTATTTTATTTTTAATAAAATTTATATAATTATTGTTATTAATATCTATTTTATATAATTTACTGTTAAATGGTTGGAAATCACATACTGTCCCATTATTATTAGAAACATATAAAACATTTTTAATGCCACATAATAAAGCTAATTCTGCCATACCTGACCAGGGGGATATTAGTAATTTACTATTATTATATAAATTAATAGAGTCTTCTAAAGATTTGACTTTAACATCAATTAATCCATTTTCACCTAAAATATCTAAATCGGATTCAATATTACCATGGCAACATATTAATAATTTTGGAAAATATCTTCTTATCATTTTACAAATATCTATAAATATATCAACTTTAATTTGGTTTGGGTCACTTCTATTTTTGTTTTTGCAGAAAATATGAATATAATTATTTTTTAATGGTTTAATAATTAGTTTTTTAGATGGTTGTAATAATAAATTTCTATGTTTATAAAATAAATCCTTTTCTAAATCAAATAAAATATGTTTGTTTGATTTATACTTATTCCAAGGTTTTAATGGAAATTTTTTAAGTAAATATTCATAGATAGAATATTGAGATTTTTGAGAATAATCGGGCAATAAAGGTTTTTCATAAATAGTATTTTCTGGGTTTCCAAATTTATCTAATTTGTTTTGTTTTAACCATTCTTTATAAAATATAGTATTTTCTAACCAAGTATTAGTATATAACAATGAACTTTCTTCAGAAGCAAATCCAATTTTATTTATTATATTAAAATTATTTTTATTTCCAGAACTAGGATTACCATGCCATCCTCTTCTATAGCTTATATATATATTATTTTCAGGATAAATTAATTCTAAGTTATTATTATTAATATAATTTTTAATTATTATAGAAAAATCTTTATTTGTTAATATTTTTAATTTATATTTTTTAGTATAATTATATATAAAGGGAAGAACAAATCTACTTAAATAACCTAATTCAGGAAAACAAGTATATATTCTATTTTTCATATTATATTATATTATTATTATAATCTAAAAAAAAACCCCCTATTCATTAAACAATTCTTTCATTATAATTTCTTCATCAATATAACTTATAATATTATAAGTTAGTATTTAGTTTAATAATTGTAAATAATCTATCTCTATTAAATTATTTTTATTTTCCTATAATTAAATTTATAACTTTATAATAGATTTTTACCCCTTTCTGCATATAACTACTAATAGGTATATCAGTCCAATATGTATTTTCTCCTATTGAAGTTTGAATATTTCTTTTTTTTGCTAAGATAAATTTATAATAGCCATTTTTTTTAAATAATTTTATCATCGTATTCAAAGAATCATTGGTTTTACTATGATTATTGATTGTCCATCCATGAAGATTAATATCTTCCCAACTGTGTATTTCTAACATCCAATATTTAACATGAGTTAAATTATGTAAATACTTTGGTAATACTTCATGTTCAAAGCCTTCTATATCCATTTTAATTAATGTTGCGTTATGACAAAGTTCATCTATTTTATAACAATTAATATTTTTCCCTTTTATTCAATTTCTACCTTGCAAGTCAGAATTATTATTCATTACATGAGCTTGCTTTAAACCAATATCTCTGTCTTGTTGTTCAAAACCTATATAACAAGTTCCATTAAAGGTATTTACAGCACCTTCTATTATTTTAATATTTGAACGATTTTTAATTTTTTGTTTTAATAGTTGTATATTGTGTGGATGAGGTTCAATTCCAATAATTTGAGAATTTGTAGAATGTTTATAAAAAAAAATTTATCATTTCACCTTCATTTGCACCTATATCATATATAACTTCATTATCTAAATTGATTTCATTCAAATAACTATCTAATTCTTCATTCATTTTATTATAAATCTGAATTAACTTTTAAATAGTTATTTTTAAGTAAATTTCTATAAAAAATCACTAAAATGGCCCTTTGATACTGAATCTTTTTCTAAATATCATAATGCTGTTAAACATAAATATGGGATAAATGGTATGCTAGCTGTTAAAAATAAATTATTTAACTATACTTTAAAAGATATAAAAGATAAAGATGGAAATGATATTTTAGCAGTACGTAACATCAATTATTAAATCTTCTTGTAATGATTATAAATATTTGTTATAATTTGTTTATAATATTCTAAATTATTTTCTTTAATATCAAATTCATAATTAAAAAATTTGTTTGATGAATCATCTAATGGTATTAATCCTCCTGACAAATTAGCATCATTTATCTTATAGTCAGATAAATTAATTGGAGACATATTTATTTTTTGTAATATTTGATTAACAATATTTATAAATATTATACTTGTAGGATGATTCTCTAATAAAAATAATCGTTGTTTACTAAAATTTTTTTTTATAAAATCAAGTATTTTAATATCACAAATTTTTTCTTTTTGTTGTAAAATATTATTTGTGTAATCCCATCTCTTTTGGTAATTAAAATTAATTTTATTTTCTAAATATAACTTTAAAATTTCATTTAAAGTATATTTTTTATCAATTAAATCTGTAATAGCCTCTGAGTTATCAAAAATAACATGACAAGGTTTACATCTATGTGAATCTTTTATAACTAATGGTCCTTTTACAGGATAAAAAGAGTTATTATAAATATATGGAAAAGATATAGTTTTACATTTTGATTTAAGTATTTTTAAAATAGTGTTGGTGCTGATATCTTCTCCATGTTTATCATCTAAATGTTGATAAATTAAAATATCAGCACGTTTCAAAAGTTTATAATTTATTGTGTTTTTCTTGAAAACTAAATCATCAATTCTTATATGATTTATATTGTAATTTTTAAATATATGGATCGATTTTTTTAAAAAGTGGGAAATACCTATACCCTGACAATTTGCATAAATAACTATATTTTTCATAATTATAAATTTATAATATATTAGATATTTATAGTAAGCAAAATCCGAATACTAAATAATATTATAAAATAGTAATATTTTTTGGACATCCAGCTAACCACCAAGCAGTTTCTGTAAATGTGCTGAAATGACTTCCAATTATAATTTTGTTTTTTGATAATAAATATAATTCTATTAAATCTTCTTGCACACCATCCATAAAATCTCTACTTGTATTTAAATTTGTTTGTCTTGGATAAAATGTAATTTTGTTTTTTAATTTTGATATGTTTTTAAAATATTCTTTAACTTCCTGAGAATCTGTAGCAATAAAAAAATTATTATTTTTATATTTAAACATTTCATTTTCAAACTTTTGAATATTAAATAAATAATTTTTTCTAGATTCTTCTCCATTTCTATTCCATGTTCTTATATGAACTGAAACTGTTTTATCATTAAATTTTTTACTAAAATTGTCTATTTTTTTTTGTAAATTATTTATTGGTTTTAATACTTTAAAACAATTTATATAATCTTTTTTAATTTTTTCAGGGATTTTATTATACATAAAATCAATATTTCTATTTAATTTATCAAATTTGATAAAATTTACATTACATTTTGAATTGAAATTATTAAAATTAACTGGAATATTATCATCTTCAAAAATAATCATACAATGATGTTTATAATATATATTTGTTTTAGATATATTTTTTATTTCAATTTTATTTGAAAACAAATTCTCAAATGAACAATTTAATATATGCACGTGTTTTGTATAGGAATTTAATATTTCCCAATAAACTTTATAAACAATTTTGTTTTTTTTTGCAAATCTCATGCAAGAAACCAAACATCTTATTCGATTACATAATCCACCATTATTATTAGAAACTATCATATAATATAGTAATTTAAAATATAAACAAATAATCGCTAGATTAAATAATTATTTTTTTATATATATTTATATATATATATAATGTGTAGTTTTAATATAATAAAAATTATTAATAATACTATTGATTTTATTAATTTTCATGCTCAAAAAAGAGGGCCAGATTCAACACAAATAAAAGAAATAAATAATATTACGTTTATACATAATCTTTTACATATTACTGGTAAAAAAGTTGAACAACCTTTTATAAAAGATAATGTTGTTTGTGTTTATAATGGTGAAATATATAATTATTTACAACTAGGAAACTATAAATCTGATGGACAATGTATTATAGATTTATATTTAAAATATGGAATAGAATTTACAAAAAAATTAGATGGCGAATTTGCAATTGCTTTAATTGATTTTAATAAAAGTATTATATTAATCAGCACTGATATTTTTTCAACAAAGCCAATATTTTATTCATTTGAAAAAAATAATTTTATGATTAGTAGTTATAGTTCATGCATAACTAGAAATAAAATGAATAATATTAATAAGTTAGAAGCTAATAAAACAATCATATTTGATATGAATACGTTAACAAAAAAAGATGAGACAACTGTCTATGACTTTGATTTAAATCAATATAAAACTAATTTTAATGATTGGAATAAAGCTTTTGAAAATGCAATAAAAAAAAGAACAATAAATTTACAGAGAAAACTATTTGTATTATTAAGTAGTGGTTACGACAGTGGTTCAATATGCTGTGTATTAAATAAATTAAATGTAAAATATAAAACTTATACTGTTAATGGAAATGAAGATAAAATGATTTTATCAAATAGATATAAAATAAACAATACAAAATATAAAATATATGATTTAAATGAAAATATAATAAAAAAATATAAGCAAAGAAATAAATTAAATTGTTGTGATTATACACAATTAGTTAGAAAGAAAATGAAAAATGATGAATATAGTGTATTAAAAGATAGAGCCTCTTGTGGTGGAAGTTTTATATATGATAAAGTAAGAAAAGATAATTATATTATATCTTTATCAGGTCAAGGCGCTGATGAAATATTATCAGATTACGGTTTTAATGGAGATAAAAAAACTTGGCATAGTTGTTTTGGAGGTAAATTTCCAAATGATTTAAATAAGATATTTCCTTGGGAAAGTTTTTTTTCAGGAATAGGTCAATGTCTAATTATGAAAGAAGAAATTATTGGAGGAAGTTATGGCATTGAACAAAGGTATCCATTTTTAGACAAATATGTTGTCCAAGAGTTTTTATGGTTAACAGCTAATTTGAAAAATAAATATTATAAAGCACCTCTACATAATTACTTGTCTATAAATAATTATCCGTTCTCAGAAAATAAAAAAATAGGATTTAATCAATTATATTGAAACTTTTTATAACTTCCATATATTCCTCACAACATCTATCACTACTTATGTAATTATAATCTATATTATTTACATAATTATTATAATTTTCTTTTACCATATCTATTTTATCTAATAATGTTTCAATATTATAGTATTCTTCCCCTACTCCAGAACAAACTTCTTCTATTGCTCCGCCACCAGCACAATATAAAATAGGTAATCCACAAGATAATCCCTCTATATGGTGCATACCACATGGTTCATTTTGTGTAGCTGTTATATATATATCATGCTGACTAATTAAATGTCCTAATTGTCTTCCGCAAGTTGGTGCTAAAATTTTAATATTTTTTGGTTTATAATTAGGATTATAATTTCCGATATATGTGAATTCAATATCTTTTCTTGATTCTAATAATTTATCAATAGCATTATAAATATGAAATCCCTTTAGATAATTATTTGACCAATGATGTGTAACAATTTTTATTTTATTATTTTTAAATTTCATATTTTTCTCCAGAAAAAAATTATTTTTACTACAACCGTTTAGAATGTAACAAGAGTCTAATTTTAATTTATATTTAGTAACAAAATAATTTTGTAACCATTTACTAATAAAAATAACCTTATCGGCATTTTTCATAGTTTTAACTAATAATGGTTCAATATTAATTGATTTTTCCCTTTTAATATCACATTCATTCACTCTATGGATGATTTTTACATTAGGAAAACGTGCTTTATATTTTATTATTTCATCAATAGAATAGCGATTATTTATACTTTTTCTTGGATCAATAATAAATAATATATCTATATTTGGTTGTAATTGAAAGGTAATATTATATCCTTTTTCTTGTAAATATTTAACTATATTTTTTACAAAAAATGCTCCTCCTCCATAACTTCCATCTGGTGGTTTAAAAGATAAAAATATTTTTTTCATATATATTATTTCTTTATTTTATTTATAAAGATTTTACACAAAATTAATTCAATAATAATCTTCTTGATAACCAGTTAATATAACAAATATTCACTTTAAATTTATTATTTAAAGTAAATATTTATTAACAGCAATAACTTATCATTATTTACATATCCAATAATTTTTTAGTAAACTCCTTCATATAATTTTTAATAGTATATTTTTGTGCTTGTTTATAATTATATTCTACATCATATTTACAGTTTAATATACTTTCAATATTATTTATATCAAATATACTATCTGGATGACATATTAAACTTGCTATGCCTACATTTGTAGAAAATATTGGTGTTTTTGTTAAGGAACATTCATTTATACTTCTAGGTCCACCTTCAACTCTACTTCCTACAATATATAGATCTAAACAATTGTATAATTCGTTTAACATATTGAAATCAGCCATTTCAAAATAATAAAATTCTATATTATTTTTTTTTAATTCTTTAATAATATACTGCCTATTATAGCCTGCTAATAAAACTTTTAAATTTTGGTTTTGTTTTTTCAATAATATAACCGCTTTTACAAAAATATCTGGTCCTTTTTCAAGTTTAGGTAAATATCTTTTATCTGAAATACTATTTCCTTCTGTATCTCTTTGAAATGAACCTACTAAATAAGAATTTTTTGATATTTTATATTTATACCTTAATATATATTTTTTATTAATATTTTTCCAAATGATTTCATTATGCCATAATGGAATAAGTTTTATTGGTTTTGATGTATATTCTTGCAATTTATTTTTACAAATGTATTGATTTGTTATATATATATCTGTTATTTCATCTAATTTTTTAAAATGTTGTATTTGTGAATCATTTACTTTCCATGGAGTAATATGATGTATAGTCGTAATAACTTTTTTTTTTCTATAAATATTTTTAGAAATTTTATGTATAATATAATTAGATAATATCCATATGATATCAGCTTTGTAAATATCATCAGTATATATATCTTTATTATGTTTAACCCATTCTTTCATTAACTCATCTGTTATCCAATTTTCTTTAGCATATAAAATATAAACTAACATATTATATTAAAAAATATCTTTATTTTATTATTATAACTAAAAATTATTTTAGTTAAACATTATATAATGAATACCAATTTAAAATATTATTATAACTTAAAACTATTTTGATTAAATAATACAAAATGGATAACAATTTAAAATATATAAAAAAAATAGATTCAATTGATATTTTAAATATAGATTGTGCAAAAAAATTTTTAAATGATAAAAAATGTATAATCGTAACAGGTGTTACTGGACAAGATGGTAGTCATATGGTAGATTATTTATTAGAAAATACTGAAGATTATATTATATTGGGAGGAGTGAGAAGATTAAGTGTATATAATCATAAAAATATAAAACATATAAACTCAAGCAGATTTTGTCTAATAAATTTTGATTTGTCAGATGCACATATTATTTCACAAATTTTTCAATTGCTACAACCCAGTTATTTTATTAATTTAGCTGCACAGAGTTACGTAGGTTCAAGTTGGGATTTTCCAACACAAACATGGAATACAAATTCAACTTCTATAATACATTTATTAGAAGGTATACGACAATATTGTCCTACTTGTAGATTTTATCAAGCAGGTTCAAGCGAAGAATTTGGCAATGTATCATATTCACCACAAGATGAAAAACATCCTTTAAAACCAAGTAGTCCTTACGGAGCTAGCAAAGTTGCTTCACGTTTCATTGTTAAAGTTTGGAGAGAATCATATAATCTTTTTGCTATTCAGGGTTGGTTATTTAATCACGAAGGAACAAGAAGAGGAACCGAATTTATTACAAGAAAAATAACAAAAAATGTAGCATATATAAAATATTGTCTAGAATATAACTTTAAAATAATTCCATTGTCAGTAGGAAACATTTATGCAAAACGAGATTGGGGTGATGCTGAAGATTTCATTGAGGGAATATGGAAAATGTTAAATAATAGTGAACCAAAAGAATATGTATTATCATCTGGAAAAACTTATTCTGTTAAAGAATTTATAAAAAAAGCATTTGCAGTAGTTGATATTAATGGTATATGGGAGTCTAATGATAACAAATTAGATGAAATATTTTATATTAATTGTAATAACGATAAAATAATTCTTGTAAATATTGATGAAAAGTTTTATAGACCTACTGAAATAGATTTGTTAGTAGGTGATTCAGAATTAGCAAAAAAAGAATTAAATTGGAATCCTAAATCTAATATTGATACATTAATAAAAAAAATGGTAAACTTTGATTACAATGAATTATTAGAATTAGATAGAAGAAGATAATTATTAATCTCTTTTAATAGTCTTTGGGCATAATGTTCTTGTGTATAATTATTTGAAAATTCTATGCCCTTTTTAACTTTTTCTAATCTCTTATCCTCATTAACTAAATAATAGGATATTTTATCTATAATTTCTTTATCTGTCATTGAATTATTAACTTCTATTACATAACTATAGTCATCTGCCATATCATCTGGTAAATCACCACACAACGCACTTGTTCCACACATAGGTATTTCTAAATATTTACCATATCTGCTGCGAGGTAATCCAGTATCTGCTAATACAATTCTTGATTTATTTATTGCTATAGCCATTTCTTTTAAATAACGATTTGTATGTGCATCTTTTAAATCATATCCTGGATGTGGATGAATATGACATTTATATTTTTTTTTTAATTTTCGCAATAACTTAACAAATCTTTCACGTAAAGGATAATGTTTACTTATATTACCAGCGAGCAATATATCATATTTCTTATCTATATTGTAATTTTTAAATATAGTCTTTTCAGCACAATGACCGATATAAACAAACTTTACATTTTTTATATTCATATTTTGATATTTTTCACAGTCATTTAAATGGTGACAAATTACTAATTTACAACCACTTTCATAAATTTCCTTTAATGTCCCTAAAACATCATACATTTCATTATAACGAATACATTTAGGTATTTTTATTTTCTTTAATTCAATTAAGTCTAAAGGTTTATATACTATTACAATATCAAATTTAATATTCATTTTATCTATATTTTTCTGAACACTTGATTTATTATCATAATTATCCCATCCTATTCCAGAATAAGTAATATTAGATATTTTTTCTAGGGCATTAATACCATGAAATCTAACACGGGACATTTTTGATAAATATGTATTTTTATTAACTAAATATAAAATATTCATTATACATTTTATATTTTTTTATTTATATAAATTTTACACATTTAATTACACAACTATTAATTACCATTTACAATTATCATTCAAGTAATATTCATAACTTTTCTTAAGTTCATCATAAAATTTAGTTTTAGGAGTTCGACTCATTTATTGTAATCTTTTGGATTCAATAACTTCCTTAAAAATTTGTCCCTCTCTATCTTTAATAATTTTGGGTCTTTTTTATGATTTTTTCACAATAATGAATCATATTTAAAATACTGACTATATCTTAAGTTGTTATATTTATAATTGAGTGTTTTTCATCTGATTCTGTTATACAAACTATTCTATTAACAATATAATCTACATATGTCATATTTCTTGTTTGTTTACCATAACAGTGTATTTCTTAAACTTCATTATTATATATTTTATCAATAAAATAGCTGGAGCTAACGTTGGTCTCATTTCAGGACCATAAAATGTAGCAAGTCTCATACAGTAATGATTAATTCCAGTCAATTTAATTACTTCTAAATTAAATCTGGATTTTCAGCAAAAATGTTTAGAACGGCACAAGCAGCTAAATGAATAATAGTATTAGGTTTAAAATCATTAAAAACTTTTTGTAATTGTCCTATGTTTAAAATATCATAATTATTTATCAAATCATAAATAAATACAATATAGTTTTTATTAGTTAGTTCTCTTATTAGTCTTTTTCCTAAAAATCCATTTCCACCTGTAATTATTATTTTCATATAATTGTATAATTTAATATCTAAATACTAACCTATTTTTATAATCTATGTTAAATTAATAGTATAAATATATACAATTTAATATATATATGGGTGTTAAATTAAAAGATATTGAATTATTACTTAATTTTATGAAAAATAAAAATTTTAAATCTTTATCAATAATAGAATTAGGAGAGCAGGAATTAAAATTATGGGAAAAAGATTTAACAAATATTTATATTAAAAAATGGAAGGATACAAATCCTCGAATTTGGCCAATTAAACCAACATCAGATAGGTATGCATTTTATAGCAAGGACTTTTTTAATTATTATTTTAAAGAATGTATTTCTATAGATTTTGATTGTCATTGTAATAAATCTATAAAAGTTAATCTTGAAATAGATATTTTTAAACAAAACATAAATAAGCAGTTTGATATTTTAACTAATTATGGAACAACAGAACATGTAGGACAAAAATTTACAAGCACACCTGGTAGTAAAGTAAAACAAATAATAATAACGACTAAAAATCCTCAGTATCATACCTTTAAAAATATTCACAATTTAGTAAAAAAAGGTGGTGTATTTTTTCACAATGTTCCATTTGCTAAAAATAAAAATAATCTAAATAATCATGGTGCATATTGTTATAATGAAAATTTTTTTAATGAATTAGCAATGATAAATAATTATACAATTATAAAAAATAAATTATATATGGGTTTGGAGCGTCCTAATTTTATTGATGTAATAATGATTAAAAATGAAAATAATAATTTTATGTCGGAAGATGCATTTGTAAAATTAGATGGATTGTTTGCAACAAAAAATAAAAGATCAGATGAGACTACATTTTACAATAAAATTAAAAATTTTTTAATATAAATATACTATAATTATAACTTCTGACATTTAATATTTATGGTATATTATTAAAATAAATATATTATTTAAATTATATATTTATTTTATGACGGAAATAAATTGGTGTGTTTTAGGGGATTGTTTTCATCCAGAATGTCATCATTGTTATCCTGTAAAAAATTGTAGTAAAAATCATGATTATTGTATAGAAAATGGAACCTGTCCTGAAATTTTTTTATCTACAGAATTAAAAGTTTTAGTTACTGGCTGTGCTGGCTTCATAGGTTCTCATGTATCTGAATATTTATTAAAAAGAGGTAATAAAGTATTAGGTATAGATAATATTAATGATTATTATGATACGAAAATAAAGCAAAAAAATATAGAAATTTTACAAAAATATACCAATTTTGAATTCAGAAAAGAAGATATATGTGAAACAAATTCTATATCTCAATGGAAACCCCATAAAGTTTGTCACTTAGCCTCAATGGCTGGAGTCAGATACTCTATTCAAAATCCAAAATTATATAATAAAATTAATGTAGAAGGATTTATACATATATTAGAAGAATGTAGAATAAATAATGTAAAACAGCTTGTATATGCCAGTAGTAGTAGTGTATATGGACTCAATAAAAAACTACCATTTAATGAAATGGATATAATAAATACATGTAATAGTCCATATGCCTGTAGTAAAATAACTATGGAATATTATGCAAAAACATATTATCAATTATATAAAATAAAAAATATAGGACTTAGATTTTTTACAGTATATGGGCCCAGAGGAAGACCTGATATGGCTCCTTTCAAATTAATGAATTCGATATTAACAAAAAAATCGTTTCAAAAATATGGTTCAGGTGATTCTTCAAGAGACTATACTTATATAGACGATATTGTTCAGGGTGTTGTATCATCCGTTGATAATAAAAAAGATATTAAATGTGAAATATATAATTTAGGTAATTCCCAACCAATATCATTAAATAATTTTATCAATTTGTGTGAAAAAATTACTGGTCAAAAAGCTTTAATAAATCAAATTGAAAATCAATTAGGAGATGTTCCTCATACATTTGCTGATATAAATAAGGCAAAAAAGGATTTAAATTATTTTCCAAAAGTTAAATTAGAAGAAGGACTTAAAAATCTATACGAATATATTAAAAATAATATTGACTAATAATTTATATATTATATTTTAATTTCAGTTCTTCATAAAGACTATTTTTATCAAATTTATCATTTTTATCAATGTTATTTTGTCTCCAAATCTCATTCCACAAATGTATAGCATACATTTCATTAGGAAGATTGTCTAAAGAAGTAATTATATTTTTATTATAAGATGTATCTTTAGATAACACTAAATTTCTTAAAGACCTAAAATAGTATTTTATACGACCTTTTTTATTTACAATTATTTGTGATTTAGGAATATTTAATAATGTTTCAAAATCATTATAAGAACACGAACATATTGCCTTCCAACCTAAAATATATTTTTCTAAATTAAATTTTTTTACAATCAGTTGAACGGTTTTGGGACCTGAACCCCATTCGATATTTCCAGATAATATTTCTTGTTTATGTGACATTTGTATTTTAATTGCTTCTTTTGCAACAGGTGAATTTTTAGGAATTCTGATTAAGCTAGAAGTTAATATACTTTTTCTATAATTATCTATAGGTTCAGAAGTAAATACATATGGGCTATCTAAATCGATTTTTTTTATACATACCAGGTCTGTGTCAGCCCAATATCCTCCTTTTTTATGCAACATTGTAAATCTAAATAAATTTGAGAATGCAGAATAAGAACCATTTTTATAAGTAAAAATTTGATTTTCGGGAATTATTTCATTACCGTCTTTTATTACAGTTCCTTTTGGAATATTTTTAATATCACTATATGTATATAAATGATATTCATGACCATTATCTAAAAAAGACTTTATAGATAATTGTTCCATCTTACTTAAAGTTTTACCGATCCATAATCCCTGTATAATATTACTCATTTATTATAAATGTATATATAAAAATTATAAAATTAACATACAGATGATATGTTAGAAAACAATAATTAATTTATTGTTTACAATATGGATTTAAAAAGTTACATTAAAACAAATATTAATCATTTTATTAATTCTATAGATATTAGTAAAATTAAAAAAATCGTAGATGTAATTAAAAACTCTAAAAAAAATATTTATATTTTAGGAGTGGGAAAAAATGTTCCACTTGCAATATATTTTGCTGATATATTAAAATCTATAAATTATTCAGCTTTTGATCTGAATTGTATTAACTTAACTCACGGAGATATAGGATGTATTCACGAATATGATACTATTATAATTATCAGTAATAGTGGCAATACTAGTGAATTAATAGATAATATAAAATATATAAAAAACGATAATAAATATTTAATTACAACAAATAAGAAAGCAAAAATTATTAAATATTGTAATGAGTCCTTTATTTTTTCTGAAACAAAAGAATTAGATGGAAAATTTAATTTGATTCCAACTTCAAGTGTAATTAATTTTACCATCATTTTTAATTTTATAATTTACTATTTAATGAATAATAATAATATTACTTTAAAAGAATATAATTATAATCATCCTAAAGGAAATATAGGTTTACTAAGTAAAAAAGTTAAAGATATTATTATTCCTATAAATAAAACTTGCTATAATTGTATAACAGATACTATAAATGAGATTATATTAAATATGTTTAAATATAAAGTAGGATATAGTTGTATAGTTGATAAAGATATGAATTTAAAAGGTATAATAACCGATTTTAATTTAAGGAATTTCTTAATAAATAATGATGAATTAAAAAATATTGAAAATATAATTACAAAAAATCCAGCTATAATAGATGATTTAGAAATGTCAGTATCAAACTTAAATAAAATTCCTTATTTATATATTCCCGTTGTAATCAACAAAAAATTAGAAGGAATAATAGAAAATAAATTTAAATAATTTTTAAAAATATAGTATTGAAAATAAAAATAAAAATAAAAATAAAAATACTATAGATTTATTAATTATTTTTTTAAATTCTCTTATAAAACACCAAAAATTAACAGTATAAAAATATTTTTCATAATTAATATAACCATTTATAATATCACTTTCTCCTAATTTTTGAATAAAAATAGGAGGATAGACTATTTTCCAATTATCACGATACTGAAGTTTATTCCATGATTTATCTGCTGAATATTTATAGTAATTATCTGTTCTTATTAATTTTTTTAAATCTTCATTCCATATAGATTTTAAAATAGGTAAATATTTATTTGAAACAATGTATGCGGTAGTTGTATTGCATTTATATAAATTATAATTAAATGGATTATAATAAATGAGTGTCCCACCTAAAATAATTACATCAAATGGTTTTCTTGTCAGATTTACTAAAATATTTTGACTTTCTTCTGTGTAATTAATGTCATCTTCTACAATTAAGACATTATTCCAATTATTTTCAATTGCAATATTTAAACATTCTATATGACTCATAAGACAGCCAATATAACCTTTTTTATGCTTGATTGCTTCAAATCTCATTATTTTTTCTTTATCAAATAAATTATTCAAAATTTTTAAACAGCTATTTTTTCTATCAGGTCTTTCTGCTAAATTAATATAGATTACTTTATCAACACACTTATTCATATATATATTATATTTAATTATTATTTTATAAGTATTTATTTTGTGTTAATTTTGTAAAATTTTTATATATATATATATATATATCTATAAAATGGGATTAAGAACAATATTAGGATTAAAAAAGAAAAAACAAAAAAAATCACCACAAACAGAAGATTGGGTAGAACCCGAACCTCATAAATTTACAAGTAAATTAAATACTGGTGATAGGGTTGTATTAGTATCTAATTTTAAAGATTTTAGTGATGCAGTAGAGGGTCCCTTAAAATCAAATAACATAGGAGTAATAGTTGAAAACGACAGAAGTTTTAAACCATTTAATGTTGAATTTGATGGAAAAAAATGGTGGTATGACGAATATGCCATAGAATTATATGACGAAAGTGTTCATATTGATTATACTTCTGAAGCACCTAAACTAGATGTCCCAGTTGAACCAGAAGTTCCAGTAGAACCAGAAGCTCCAGTTGAAACTGATGTCCCAGTTGAACCAGAAGTTTCAGTTGAATCAGAAGTCCCAGTTGAAGAATAATTATGAATAATAATTATTAACTATACATTTTAATTATAAAATTTATTTATATTTAAAATAATATTCACTTTTTATTTATAAATGAATATTATTTCAATTTGTCCCAATAATTATAATTTAGAACAAGCAAAAGGTATTATATATTGGATAAATAAAGATAGAAAAACAAAGAGTTTTATATTACGTTTAATAAATATAAATAATATAATAGTAAGTTATTTTTTACTTATAATATACTTTATTTTTTTACGATGGATAACGTTTATAAAATTTAACGAAAAATATGATTATGTGTTTGTAACTGGTAAATCGGTTGTTGCTCAATCTATAATTATAGCAGACCAATTAAACATACCTGTATGTTCAATACAAAAACCTTTTGGATACCCATCTTGGTTATTTAAATTTCAGATAATTCCTACACATGATTGGTATGAACGCTCTCCAAAAAATAATATACACTTTCCTATTGCACCAAATACTTATAGATTTTCTCTCAATAATAAAAGAGATAATATAATAAGTATTTTAATTGGAGGTAGTTTACATGGAAAAAAATACAATATTGAAAATATTATCGAGTGTATTAAACAAGTTAAGAAAAATTATTATAAAAAAAAAATTAATATCATAACTTCTAGGAGAACCCCAAAAATTTTAATAACAAAAATTAATAACTTAGGATTTTCTGTAAATGATAAATATGGTAGTATTAAAGATGCATATTATAATTCAGAAATAATCTTAATAAGTGATGATAGTTTTTGTATGATAAGTGAGGCAATACAAAGTGGAAATATGCCTTATATTATTGAAACAGGTAATATTGGAAAACGATTAAAATTAGGAATTAAAATATTAGAAAAAAAGGATTATCTACAATATTACAATAAAGATATTAAATTGAAATTTAATTTAATTAAAGATAATTTATTAAAAAAAATAAATAAATCTATTATAAATGAATTTACAACAGTATGATTTAAATAGAAAACCTTATTTAATCTACAATTTTTATAATTGTTTTAATCGCGATACTATTTATGAAATAAATCATATAGTATCTGAGCTAGATAAAAATATAGATTCTAAAAATTATAATGGTGAAAGAGTTAATGGAAACTTAAGATATTTTATAGATAAAAATACTGTTAAAAATTATCCTAGTATAGAAAAATGTATAAAATTTTTAATTAGAAAAGATACTGTTAAAGATATTGAAAATTTAGGTAATATATCATTAGAAAATTGTTATCTAAGATTTGAAGTTATCCTAGATAAAGAAAATTTTTGGTTAGAAAAACATGTGGATATACCTGAAAAAAAAATGAGCTTTTTATTATTTATTAATGACAATGGAGAAGATATTAATAACGGAACAGATATTTACAATCAGGATTTAAGATTAGTTAATACAATTCCATTTATACATAATTCTGGATATATGTTTTTTCCAAGTAAGATTTCTTGGCATGGATTAGAAAAAGGGAAAAATATTAGGTATAGAAAAGTAGTACTTATAAATTATGTTACTTTTGAAACTGATTGGAAACTATGAAATTATCTATTTTATTAAAGCGAATATCTTTGATAATTTTATTATCATTCTCATCTTCAACCGCTCTTAAAAACCAATTCTCTTTAAATTTATCTATACCACAATAATGTAATACACTTATTGTATTATAAGGTGGATAATACTCTAAAAATTTATTTGTCTTAGTGCTATATCGTATAGAATAACCAAAAAAATAATTACAATTATCTGGTAATATTTCATAATTGATATTATCAATATATACAGAACAACCTATAACTAATTGGTCACTTGAAAATAGATTACCATTATCATTTATTATTTTTTCTTGCCATTTTTTTAAAGTATTCCATATAGATGATTTATAAGGTAAACAAAAAACTCCTGAATTTAGTGTTGCTGCGGCTTTTAATATTTCACTATCTTTTGCTTTTATATTAATTTTTTTTGAATTTTTATACAATATATTATTTAAAATACATAAATTTCCTATTACATTTTTATATCTAATAGTTTTTTTATCATATCTGCACGATTGAGATTTTATACCTAATTTACCTTTTTTACAAATGTTATTACATATATTAAATATTTCTGGTGTTTGAACCCATGTATCTGCATCTAACCATATTATATTTTCTATTTTCAAATCATATTTATCTACTATTTCATTTATCCTTAGTCTTAAAATATTTATTTTACTCTTTGGGTCCTTTTTATATAAGTAATCTAATTTTGTATAATTTAAAACTTTACAGTTTCTTAAATTAATTTGACTAATACTATTTTTTGATAATCCTCCATCAATAATATATATTGGTATATTAAGATTCAAATTTATAATTGAGTCTAATAAATTTATTATAAAATGAATGTATTTATCGTTACCACCTGTAAATATTCCTGTATTAATCATACTCATTGTTTTTATTAATATTTAAAAATAAATATTTAAACTTATAATCAGTATTTTTAAAAATATCTAATGAATATATATATATACTTATTAAATAAATCATTTTTTATAAATCAAAAAAGTAACTTTAAAATATAAATTGTTAAAGATTTGAATCTTTAATAGCCGTTCATTGAATATATAATTATTACTAAAGACTATAAGGATATGACAATAATTTAATTAATGGTCTAGAAGGCCTACATGGCGAATCTAGAACAGTAGGAAAATTATACGTATTTAATTTTAAATCACCTAAATATAGGTCTTTTCTTATATAGGTGCATTCAAATACTTTAGGTAGATGTATGTTGTTATGATTCTTTAAAATAAGTATAGATTCATTATTATTTCCATTGATGTGAACTAAATAATGTGTTTGGTTTATTTTTTTTAATATATCCCAACACTCTTTACTACAATGAGCATGGTGAAATTCGATTACTATTTGTTTAAATTTATTCATTTCTTTGGTTCCTAAACATCTTAAAAAATCAAATTCGCTTCCTTCTATATCTAATTTTAAAAATATATTTTGGTAATTAGCAATATAGTTTTTCATATTTGTTGTTGTTGGAGTGACATCAGGACCTATATTTTTTTTAATAAATTTTATTGGAACCCTTGTTTTTGGTAATTTTTCAATTGTTCCGTCAAATCCTATAATGGGGGTCGTTTTATTCAATTTATAGAAATCCTTTTCGAATTCAACGTTATTGCTAATGCCACCTGATAGTAATAAATCATAGTCACAAACTTTTACAACAACATATCCTCCATCATTTTTACTACCTATTCTAATTTTATTTGAAATATTGATATTGTAAACCAATAAATTGTCTAAATTTAAATTAACATCTGAATTCTCATAATGATTTATTCTTCTATTTTTTCTAGCTCTTAAATATTTTTTATTTTATTCATATATATATATATATTATAATTATAAATGTTAGATTTTTTAAACCAACCATATAAAAATATTTTAATTATAAACGTCAGTAATTTTTTAGGAGATTTCATATTTTATTGTTTTTATTTAGCATTTTACTATAAGAAATATTATAATTCACATATAACAGTAATTGCTAATTATAAAATTATAAGTTTTTTTGATAATTTTAAAGATTTATTTAGCTATACACATATTGACAATTATAATGGTAATTATACTGCTCCAGATGTAATATTTACATATAATAATATTATAGAAAAAACAAAAAATATTAAATGTGATAATATATATATTTTAGATAAAAAAACAACTATAAACTTTATTACTAATAATATATTTGTACATTTTGTGAGAAAAGATTTTAGAAAAGATATTCAATCGTATATAAAAAGTAAATTTGAAACCTATAAAATCAGTGATAATTTAAAAAATAACATTATAGTATGTTTTGGGTCCATAACAAGAAATAAAAGCGAAAACAACAATAAATTGTATGACCAGAGAATTGATTATGTAATAAAAAATAATCCAGATAAAAAGTTTATACTAGTAGGAAGTATTATAAAAAATCAAAACATATTGAAAAATCCTAATGTAATTAATCTATTAGGAAATGAAACTGTGTCTTTGGAAAAATTTGTCGGATTGTGTTTTAACAACAAATTAATTATAACTAGAAACTCAGGATTGTATCATTTAGCGGGGTTAACTAATATAAATGTTATTCATCTAACAGTAAATTTTAGTAGTTTAGATAAATTAAAATCTAAAAATATAATTATAAATAATAAAAGCACAAAAGAAAAAAATAGATTATTCTATACGAGACTTTGGAGTAGCTTATCAGAAATGCAAATAAATATCATTGAATACAAAAGAAATAATATAAAATACAATGAATCAATAAAAAATATTATTTGCAAATATTTAAATATAATATATAATAATTAATTCTATATTATTAATTCAATATAATTTAAAAATGTTTCTTGGCTACAGTTTTTAATATCATCTAATTGAAATTTTTTATTTCCTAAATTACCCCAAGACATAAATTTAGTATTACAGTTTTTACCTAAATAATAACCTATAACATTTTTTTTTTGAAATTCTCCTAAATGTAGAATTGATGTGTCGGGTGTAATTAATACATCACTATAATTTATTAAATACCCTAAACTATACAAATTATCTAAATATTTAGGTAATATATAACATCCTTCACTATCTTTTACACTTTTTGAAATATGAGATGCGGTTTCCCCAAATTTTTCACCAATTAATATTATATTATAAATATTTTTATCTAGATTGATTATAAAATCTATTAATATATCACTTGGTATTTCCTTTGTTCTACGAGAAGCATTTGGATTTATTAGAATAATTTTTTTAGATTTTAAATTATTTATTTCTATATAATCTCGAATTTTTTTAGTGATATTTTCAGTATAATCAATTTTAGAATTATAGTCAATTTTAAAAGGGTTTTTATATAAATTGCATATAAACTTTAATAAGTTTTCTTGATTTTTTACAACACTTATATTAGAATTAAAATTTGCATTGTAATCATTAAACCATGATACGTAATGTTTTTTTTCTGATTTAAATCCAAATTTTTTCCCAGTTAAGTTAAATTTTGTATATAATGTTTCTCTTTTTGTCCCAAAATCGATAATTATATCGTATTTATTTTCAATATTATCTTTCAATAATAAAACTTTATTTATTTCTTTTTGATTTTCTAATATTTCATTTTTTTTTTTAACTATCCAATCTATATTAGGTTTGTCTAAGCTATAATACAATTTTTTGATATTATACAATGTATAAATAATGTCTCCTAAGGCTGATATTTGTAAAATCAAAATATTCATATATATATAAATTATCAATTAATATTTATATAATTAATTATTAGTTTATTTTATATATAATTTATATATATATATAAATTATATATGATTTACAACTACTTTAATAACATAAAAAGCAAAAATCTAAATATTGATTTACCTGAATGGTGTAATAATCAGATTCAGGAAGATTTAAAATACTTCAATAAATATGATATGAGTAATAGTAATTTAGAAAAAATAATGCAAAAATCTCAGGGAAATTCTTCTCTACTATTAGTTCGATTTAAAATAGTTGACAATAAATTATTTTATTATAAAGGTAATACATTTGCCTTGTTAAGACACGATAATAAGAGGAAAGTTACTGCTAAATATAAATATATATGCAGTATACTATATAGAATTAAGGAATTTGTAAAAAATGTAGATTTTATAATATCATTACAAGATTATTGTTTAAATGATGAAATTCAGCCTATTTTCACATTCGCGAAAGATTTAAATAAAAGTATAGAAAAATATAATATTTTAATTCCAGATTGGCTGACATTAAGAGGTAAACATAAAGATTCTTGGAATAACCTTAAAACAAAAATAGATAAGAAAAAAAAAATCTGGCATTTTAATCAAAAAGAGAATAAAATAATATGGAGAGGTTCATTAAATACAGCATATAGAAAAAAATTTTCTGAAATAGCAAAAAAAAACAAAAATTATATAAATAATGAAAATAATTTTATAAAACAACAAGACCACTTAAAATATAAATATCAAATTGTTTTTGATGGTTGCAGATGCACTTGGCCAGGCTATTTATGGCGTTTATATAGTGGTTGTTTAACTATTAAACATGAATCTACACAAGTACAATGGTTTTATGGGGCTTTAAAAGAAAATATTCATTATGTTTCACTTAAAAAAGATTTCGAAGAAAAAGATTTGATAGAGCTTTGTGTTTGGTTAAATAAAAATCAAGAAAAATGTAAAAAAATTTCAGACAATGCTGAAAAATTTATAATAGATAATATGAGTGTAGAAAGTATGTTATCGTACTATATTAATTTATTAAATGAATATGCTGATATTCAATGCACTTCAGAAAATACTGATAATTTCTCGAGTAATTTTCTATATTTTAATAATAAAAAAAAATATAAAGCTTACTTAGTTTTATCAAATATTTGGAATACACATATAAAAAGATTAAAATATGATTAATATAATAAGATTTTTATAAACTATGAACGTTTAATATGATTCATATGATTTTTCTTCACACAATTCACTATTTGTTATAGTATTAATTTGATATTTAATCTGAGCCCTTATATCATTATTATAATAGACGCTTCTAGCTATATCTATAAATTTTTGATCAAATTCTTTTAATTTTTCCTTTTCTCTAATATTATCTTCTATATTCCATAATTTATTGTTTATATCTTTTAATTTATTAATTAAAATTTCAATATCGTATTTATTGATTAATTCTTTAACAATTGGTTCTAAAACTTTTAGTTCATTTTTGACATTTAATAATTTAGTTTGGGATTTTATTTTATCTAATTTAATTATTAAAATAGTGTATTTATCTAAAATTTCTCCATTTGATACAGTAATATTATACATTTTAATACTAATATAGATTAGATTATTGATATATTTCCGAAATTAAATATAAGCGGTAACAATATTTCTATAAAATATAATAATAATTATGATATATATATCTATTACTACATATCCTGAAAGGATTGAATATTTTATCAATTTCTATAACAATATTATCCAATTTAATTCAAATATTAAAATTATATTAAATGTATATAAATATTCTATAAGAGGAAAACATTTAATAATACCTGACAACTATTATAATTTAAATAATTTAATTATTAAATTTTGGGATAGGGATTATGGTCCAATATTAAAATTTATTTCAGTTTTTGATAAAATGATTAAAGAAGATGATATTTTTATTTATTGTGATGATGATATAAAATATAGTAAATTATGGTTTAAATCTTTACTCGATTCTATCGAAAATTATCCAGAAGGGTTATCAGCTGTATCTCTAAATACTGGTATTAGTTTATTTTATCGATTTAGATATATAAAATATTTAGGTATAAATTCATTTTTAAGAGGATATGGAGGTGTAGGATTTTATAAAAAAACGGTTAAAAACTTATGTATAGATGAAATAACTGGGTGTTTAAAAATAAATAATGATAAAAATTTATATTTTTCAGATGATTTAACAATTTCATATTTCATAAATAAGTATAATATTAATTGTATTAAAGTTGATTTAAATATTGAAAATAATATTGAAGAATTTAAATATGATAGAAATATAGCAGATACTTCTATTAGTAAAGGAATAGATAAAACTATATGTAAAAATAAAAGGAGATATTATAATTTATGTAATAAGTATAGTTTTTTAGGTAATATATTTAATAATCTAAAACAAGAAAATATGTTTAAAAAAAAAATAAAAGATATACATTATTTAATCAAACATAAAACAAATTTTGCATTTATAAGATTTGGTGATGGTGAATTACGTTCAATACGAGATGAGACTTATTTAGCAAAAAACTCTGAATGGGAATTACAAAAAGATGACCTTATCTTTATTGAAAAAATTAAAGATTCATTAATTTACTCTTCGCATAATTATATTAAAGGCATATTATGTTCATGTTGTGAAGAAAAAGACCATTTCAGAAAATTTCTTACTGATGATTTAAAATTAACTATTAATTATGAAAACAACTATACATATGCAAATATTTTCAATAACAGTAATTATTCTTATTTTAAAAAAAACATACTTCCACTTTTTAATACATATCCTATAATATTAATATCAAATAAGAAAGCTAATTTAAAAGGATTACCTTTTAATGTTAAATATTGGTTTAAATTAGATTTTAATGCACACAAAAAGTATGAAATGATCACCAAAAAACTTAAAAAGTATTTGTTAGAAAACAATATAAAGAATCATTTATTTTTATTTTGTGGCGGAGCACTATCAAATGTTCTAATTTATGAACTATTTAAAATTGAAAAAGATAATATTTATTTAGATTTAGGATCTATTTTAGACAATTATATGAATTTAAAATCAACAAGAAATTATAATAGTCTCTGTGGATGGAAAGCTTTGTCTACATGTAAATTTGATAAAGAATATAATCTAAATATATTTAATATTAGTTGCTATTCTGGAACAAAAACAAGATATCAACGATTTATGTTGAAGATTATAAACTTGTTATATAATTTTTATAAAATAATAATTTCAAATTTATGTTCGCTTTTTCAAAAAATAAAATTAATTATATATTTATTATTTATCTAATATTTTAATAATTTATCATAATATTTTTTACTTAATTTTACCCTAGTATCATGACTTTCACCTGCATGATGACAAATAAATGGATGTGTTAATTTATATTTAAGCAACAGTATTGGATATTTAACTATTATTTTTTTATTTTTATTGATTTTTTTATATGAAAATCTTTGTAATATTCCAAATGGTAAAATAATACTCATATTTTTTAAATTTTTGTAATTTTTTTTTATTAAAATTGCTATAGAATCTTGGTCAAAGGCTTTTTTCTCTTCACCATTATCTTTTATTTTAATAGCATAATCAATCCAATTATTTAATAATTCTTTAGAATAATCTGTATTTTTTATAATAAATATACCTACGTTTAAATTTGGTATATTATTATCTCTTAGTGTTGAATAGTGTTTCATATCTTCAGAAAATATAAAGTGTTTATCCAGATTTCTTTTTATTATTTTAGTCAATGGTATAAATGGATATATAAAGTGAGCATCTGCATCTATCCAAATAATATAGTCGTATTTATCTATGTTTTTCTTAATTAAAAAAAATCTTTCTAACCATACATGATTTGTAAGACATTGATTAGATCTAATTAAATCATAACCAAATTTTTTACAATATTCATAATTTATTTTATAATTAATATCGGCATATTCTTTAATCTTATCATTATACCACATCACTAATGCAATTTTCATATTAAAATATCAATATAGTTTTCTAATCACAAAATTACTTAAATAAAATTTAAGATTTATTTAAAATATAATAATGAAAAAACAAATACGCGTTTTACAAATTTTACCTGCATTAAATATAGGAGGTGTGGAACAAGGAACATTAGATACAGTCTTATTCTTACAGAAACAACCCAATATAATACCATTTGTAGCATCTTCTGGTGGTAAAAAAGTGCAAGATTTAGAAAAAAATAATATTCAGCATTTTTATATTCCATTTAATTGGAAAAATCCATTTGCAATCATTATCAATACATTTATCTTAATTTTTATAATATTATTAAAAAAAATTGATATAATACATGCAAGGTCACGAATTCCTGCTTGGTCAGGTTATATAGCATGTTATATTACTGGAACTAAATTTATAACAACATTTCATGGCTATTACTCTGGATATAAAAATTCTATAAAAAATAAATTTAATAGTATTATGACTTATGGTAGTCCTACTATAGTGCCTTCAAAATTCATGAAATTACATTTAGAAAAATATTATAATATTTATTCTAATAATATTAAAGTAATTTATAGAGGAATTGATTTAGAAAAGTTTAAAAATATTGCTCAATCAAGAATAGATAATCTGAAAAATAAATATAAAATAGATACATCTATAGAAAAAGTAATTACATTACCAGGAAGATTAGCTATTTGGAAAGGACAGGATTTATTAGTTAAGGCGGCAAACTTAGTAAAAAATAAGAAATATAAATATTTGCTAATTGGAAATGGAAATGAAAATTATAAACAGCAATTAAATAAATTGATCGAAAAATTCAATTTAGTAAATAATTTTATTATAGATGAAGATTGCGATGACATCCCAGCTCTATATCAATTATCTGATATAATAATATCGAGTTCTAGAAAACAAGAAACTTTTGGTAGAGTTGCTATTGAAGCACAGGCTTCTGGAAAAATAATTATTGCTAGTAATATAGGCGGTTCTCGTGAAACAGTTATAAATAATCACACTGGATTATTTTTTAAAAACAATAATTATATTGATTTAGCGGAAAAAATTAAATATGTTATTAATAATAAAATAGATTATAAAGATTTGGCATTAAAAAACAGTAAAAACTTTTGCATAAATTTATATAATAAAAATATTAGAAAAATATATTGTGAAAGTTAATTTAAAAAAAAAAATATATATATTTAAAATGATTTTAAATTTTTTATTGTTTAATCTATTTATACTTTTATTCTTTTTAATTAGAGATATTATCAAATATAATATAAATTTTTCAGAATTTAAAGAAAGATTAGGAATTAATACTCTAAAATGTAGAAATTATGATTATCTTATTCATGGAGCATCTTGTGGTGAACTTCAATCAATAATACCAATAATTAAAATACTAAAAAATAAAAACAAAAATTTTCTAATATCAGGTTGGACTCCTAGTGGAGTAAGATTATTAAAAAAAAAAGGTATTAATAATACAATATTAAAACCATATGAAACTTTCATAAATATATTTTTTTTTATATTAAATTACAAATTTAAGAAATTAATAATAATTGAGAGTGATATTTGGCCAATATTTATTATAATTATAAAATTATTAAGAATTAAGATTATAGCTATAAATTACAAGAAAAAAGAAAAAAAAAAACTAAGAAATATACTACATAATTTATTAATTGATAAAATATTTTTGAAAAATAATATTAATATCAGTGACTATTTATCTAAATATGAATTTTTAGGGAACACTAAACTACTTAATGTTAAAACTGACCTAATCGAATTACCTAAAAAAAATAATATTATAACAATTGTATCTGCGCATGAAAATGAATTTTTTATACATAAAAAAATAATAAAATATTGTATCGATAATAATGTTAAAATTATATATATTCCAAGGTATTTATCTGATAATCTTTCTAATAAACATAAATTTAAAGACTTTAACTATTATTTGTTAGATAAACAAACTATTAATTTCGATAATATTGTAAATAATAATAATTTAATAGTATGTAATTTATATGGTATAGTTCAATTAGCACTTAGTGTATCTAAAATTTGTATTATGGGTGGAACATATAACAATGTAGGCTGTCACAATTTAGTGGAACCTATTATAAATAAATGTTTAATTATTATGGGACCAAGTTTTCATACTCAAAAAGATATGTTTGATGTATTAAATATTGAAAAATGTATATATATATGTAGTAATTATAAAATTATAATAAATACTCTTAAAATCTTATTGTTAAGTGATTCTGAAAATAAAATAAATAATACAATTAATTATCTAAAAAAATATAATATAAATATTAAAAAAAAATTAGAATTGGCTTTGTAATACGTTAAATAAAATTAGTTTTTATAATAGATTATTATAAATGTTTGACAATAAAAAAATACTAGTTACTGGAGGTTCAGGTTTTATAGGTTCAAATATAATTAAATATTTATTAAAACATAAAAATATTGAAATATATAATTTTTCTGATGAAGTTTCTAAAATACAAAATGATAAAATCGTATTTATTGAAGGGAATTTATTATGCGAAAGTGATATGGAAAAATTAAATAATATAAAGTTTGATTATATATTTCATCAAGCAGCATTAGTTGATACAACAGTTAATGATAAAGATTTAATGCTAAAAACAAACACAAATTCATTTAAAAAAATATTAAATATTACAAAAAAACATAATTGTGTTTTAGTTTATGCGTCATCCGCTGCAGTTTATGGAAATTCTGAACCTCCGAATAGTGTAGGTAGTTATGAAACACCGACAAATATTTATGGTGAATCAAAATTAAAAATGGATATTTTAGCATTGGACTTTATAGAAAAAAATCCAAAATTAAACATAGTAGGTTTAAGATATTTTAATGTATATGGACCAGGAGAACAACACAAAGGTAAAATGGCTTCTATGATTTATCAATTATATTTACAGATGTCAAACAACAAAAATCCTAGATTATTTAAGTATGGTGAACAAAAAAGAGATTTCGTTTACATTAATGATATAGTTGAAGCTAATATCAAAGCCGCTTTATCAAATAAATCAGGTATATATAATATAGGATTTGGAAAATCAAGAAATTTCAATGATATTGTAAAAATCATTAATAAAACGATTGATAAAAATTTAGAAATAGAGTATTTTGACAATCCATATGATTTTTATCAGAATCATACAGAAGCAGATATTGCAAATGATATTGAATATCAACCTAAATATAATTTAGAAAAAGGAATTCAAGATTATATTTCTATATTAAAGAATGTTCAGTAAGGTAATAAATTTAAAATAAATAATTACATATATATATATATATATATTTATGAATAATTTGTTAACTATAGGTATAATTACATTTAATGAAGAAGAAAGAATAAAAAAAACAATTTTATCTTGCAAAAAACTCACAAACAATATATTAGTAATAGACTCATTTTCAACAGATAGAACATTAGAAATATGTAAGGAATTAGACGTAAAAGTAATTCAAAATATATGGGAAGGTTATTGTAATCAGAAAAATTTTATGATTAAAAACTGTAAAACAAAATGGATATTATCTTTAGATTCAGATGAAATATTGACAGAAAAAATAATTGATAATATAAGGCACACAATAAAAAATAATTATAAATATTCTGGGTATTATTTACATCGATATACAGTTTTTAATGATGTAAAACTAAATTATATATTTTGGAATGATTATCCATTGAGACTATTTATAAACAAAAATGCATATTTTAAAGGTAGTCCACATGACAAATTAATAATTGATGGTAAAAAAAAAATATTAAAAGGAGATATTGTTCATTATAGCTTTAAGAATGTCTACCATCATTTAGAAAAATGTGTAAAATATGGAAAACTATTAGGTATGGTAAAACTTAATAAAAATATATATTCAAATATATTTTTTATATTTATTAATTGTTTTATTCAATTTTTTAAATTATATATATTTAAATTGGGATTTTTGGATGGTATCTATGGTATTTATTTTTCATTTACTCATGTCTTAGCATCTGTATTAAAATATTATTATCTTTATATTTTAAAATATAAAGTGAAAGAAACAAAATATCTTAAAAATTTAGAAAAAAATTTAAAATCGATTGATGAACAATCTAAATTAAAAGCGGATATTGATTTTAAAAATGGGTTAAAAACTAATTATGTATCAATCTTATTTATCACCTATTTTATGTTTTTAAAGTATTATATTATAGACCTAAATTTTTTAAATAATATATCAGGATTACTATATTCTTTAATTTTAACTTTAAAAATATTTTTAGAAAAGTATTATTTATATATTAAACAATAAGTTTAAAGTATCAAAATGATATTTATAATCGTAATTTTTTAAAACAAAATTATAAGCGTTTTTAATCATTTTATCTTTTAACATGGGATTTTCTAATAAAAAATTTATTTGTTTTTTTAAAGATTTATAGTTTTTTGGTTCAAATAATAAACCATTGTATTTATCTGTAATTATTTCTGGAACACCCCCTGCATTGCTACCTATAATAGATGTGTTCATTAACATGGCTTCTATAATAACTAATCCAAATGTTTCTTCATAAGTTGGTAATATAATTAAATCAAAATATTCCATAATTTTTATTGGATCTTTAATAAATTCAATAAAGTATATATTATTGGTTAACTTATATTCTTTAACTAAATTTTTTAGTTTATTATAATATATTGTATTTTGTATATGCCCAACTATATACAAATTAAAAAAATTACCTTTTTCTAAATATAAATCATTTATTGCTTGAATAACTAAATGTTGTCCTTTTTGTTCCTCTATTCTTGAAAATATACCAATATTAAATGTATTTTTATTAAAATGTTTAATAATTGTATTTATATCGCTTATCTTAGTCTGCTTTTTGACACCATATTTTAAAACCTTTAAATTTTTTTTATTAAAATAAGGAATAAATTTTTGGGTTTGTAGTTTTAATTTTTCAGTTATAAGTAAAATTTTATCTACATTATTATATAAAAATTTATGATAAATATTTGTTTTAAATCTAGTAATTTTCATTTGTCGGAAATATATAATCTTAATATTCTGAATACACATTTTTTTAATTAAAACAGCTAAGAGTAGATCATTTGTCCAACCAATATGTATTGTATTTATATTATTTTTTGTAACAAATAAACTTATCTTATATGCATAATATAATATATTAAATATATTTATTTTTTTATATATAAATATTTTTTTTTTAACTTTAATATTATCGGAAATCAAAGAATTATTTTTAAAAATAGAATAAATATTTGTGTTTGAATTTTTAAAATAATTTATTAAATTAATAAAATATAATTCAATACCACCATTTCCCCCTGATAAACATAATCCTAAAATATTTTTTTTATTATGTTCTTTATAAGTAATAAAATAATAAATATATATATATAATTTTAAATTTATTATTATAAAGAAAAGTAGATAAAAAAAAAAAAATATCATTTATAATGATTTAGTAAAACATATTATTAAGTATCTATAATATATTTTTTATAAATTTCGTTTTTTAAAGTGTAAAAAAATATATCATATTTAAATGGTGTATAAAATTTTATGTTGGTTAAAAAATATTTT
>Ga0209634_1000105_pt1 | contig 67641 bp, 71 predicted proteins | sample LinPmetageLP40_FD_184043 | JGI IMG/M metagenome (GOLD analysis project Ga0209634, IMG submission 184043) | Marine viral communities from the Pacific Ocean - LP-40 (SPAdes) (version 2) | ecosystem: Environmental > Aquatic > Marine > Oceanic | place: Pacific Ocean | collected 2010-08-26
CACCCATCCATGCGACGCGCTTGCCCGCGATGGGGCCGCGATGTTCCTCGAATGTCATGACGTCGGCCATGATCTGGCAGGGATGCGAATTGTCGGTCAGGCCGTTGATGACCGGCACGCTGGCATGTTCTGCCATTTCGGTCAGAATATCCTCGCCGAAAGTCCGGATCATGATCAGGTCGACATAACGCGACAGAACGCGGGCGGTGTCGGCGATGGTTTCGCCATGTCCCAGTTGCATGTCCGCGCCAGACAGAACCATTGTCGTGCCGCCCATCTGGCGGGTTCCGACATCGAAACTGATCCGCGTCCGGGTCGAGGGCTTCTCGAAGATCAGCGCGACGACACGGCCGGCCAGCGGCAGATCGTCGTCGGGCGTGCCCTTGGGGCGCTCGCCGCGCCCCGTCTTCATGGCCGTCGCCGTATCGAGGATCGCGCGAAGCTGCGCCGGATCGGTTCTGTGAATATCGAGAAAATTGTTCATTGTCGTTCCTTGCGGAGAGGGTGGGAGCCGTCTGGCCTCAACCTCCGAGGATATTTCGGGAAAGCTTGAATTCAGGCCGGGACGAGGGTCGCGGCGGTGCGGTCCAGTCGGATCAACGCCTCGCGGATATCGTCGTCGGTGATATTCAGCGCGGGCAGAAGGCGCAGGACGTTGTCGGCGGCGGGTATGACGCAAAGCTCCTGCCCGTAGGCTGCGGCCAGCACGTCGGTGTTCGGCATTTTGCACTTCAGGCCCAGCATCAGGCCCGATCCGCGCACGAAGTCGAACACATCCGGGTGCGACGCCACGAGGCCCTCCAGTCCCTGCCGGAACAACGCGGCCTTGCGGTTCACCTCGGCCAGAAAGTCATCCGTCGCGACAATATCCATGACGGCATTGCCCACGGCGCAGGCCAGCGGGTTGCCGCCATAGGTGCTGCCATGCGTGCCTGCCGTCATGCCGATGGCCGCATCCTCGGTTGCCAGAAGCGCGCCCAGCGGGAACCCCCCGCCGATGCCCTTGGCGACCATCATGATGTCGGGCGACACACCGGCCCATTCATGCGCGAACAGCTTGCCGGTCCGGCCCATGCCGCATTGCACCTCGTCGAAGATCAACAGCGCGCCGGTCTGGTCACACAGGTCGCGCAATCCCTTCAGACATTGGTCAGGCACGGGCACGATGCCGCCTTCGCCCTGCACCGGCTCCAGGATCACGGCGGCGACGTCGGGGGATTTCATCGCCTCGGTCAACGCATCGTGATCGCCGAACGGCAGGTGACGAAAACCCGGCAGCAGGGGGCCGAAACCCCTGGTCATCTTCTCAGACCCGGCGGCGGCGATACCTGCGGCGGACCGGCCATGAAAGCTGCCGGTGAAGGCCAGGATCACATGCCGTTCGGGCTGGCCCTTTTCGGTCCAGTACTTGCGCGCCATCTTGACCGCCAGTTCGCAGGCTTCGGTGCCGGAGTTGGTAAAGAAACAGGTGTCCGCGAAGGTATGCTCGACCAGTTTTTCAGCCAGCGCCTGCTGTTGCGGGATCTGATACAGGTTGCTGGTGTGCCATAACGCCCCGGCCTGCGCCGTCAGCGCCGAGACAAGCGCCGGATTGGCGTGGCCCAGCACGTTCACCGCGATGCCTGCGCCCAGGTCCAGAAAGCGTCGCCCGTCCGCTTCCACCAGCCAGGAGCCTTCGCCCGAGACGAAGCTCAGCGGCGCGCGGTTGTAGGTGGGCAGAACGGCGGGGATCATACCATTTCCTTGGGTCAGGGTTTCGGAGATTTCGGCGTGGCGCAAATCCGGAGGCCTGTCAACGCGCCCCCCTCACGCCATCGTTGGATGAACGTGATCGGGCGGAGTGGTTCAATGACCGGCAATCAATCGGAGAGAATCATGAAACGCACAACCTTGGCCGCCGCTGCCGCACTAGCCGGAGGTCTGACGCTCGCCGCGCCCCTCGCCGCGCAGGAGATCTGCGCCGTCGAAGGCGACTATTACGATCTGGATGCCGCCGGTGTCGATGCATTCTACAACTGCATGTCCGATCGCATGGTCGAAGGCTATACCACCGAAGGCAACGAAATCGCTGCCATCTATCGCGATTGGACGCCCACCGCGACCCGCGCCGCCGTCCCCGGTCCACATGGCGACCGCTTCCTTCTGACCTTCGCCAACGATATCGCGGCCGAGCAGTATCTGAAGTTCGAAGAGGGCGGCTTCGAAATGCCAGTAGGGTCGGTTCTTGCCAAGGAATCCATCGCTGTTCGCGACGGGACGGGCCGCGTCGGCCCGCTGTTCATCATGACCAAGGTCGACGATGCGCCGGACAATGACAACTGGCTTTACTCGGCCGTTCAGCCCAACGGCAAGGACATGAAGATCAGCCAGAGCTTCTGCAGCGACTGTCATATCGGTTTCGATACGCAGGACAGCATGGGGTATCCGCTGGAAGAGGTGCGCCTGACGGCAAACTGATCCGGTCACAGGCCTGCGTCAGACATCGGGCATCCCGCGACCGGAATGTCCCCTGTGCTCTCTCGACATCGGCCGGTCTGACGGGCAGATGTGGCCGATGTGGCCCCGCACCCGAGCCCTTTCCGTCCATCTGCTGACCGCCACCGGCGCGGTCTTCGCGATGCTGTCCCTGCTGGCGGCGGTCGAAGGCGCGTGGTCGGGGATGTTCCTTTGGCTTCTGATGGCACTGATCGTGGATGGCGTCGACGGCCCTCTGGCCCGGCGCTGGGATGTAACCCTTCATGCGGCGCGTTTCGATGGTGTTCTGCTCGATCTGATCATCGACTACCTGACCTATGTGTTTATCCCGGTCTACGCGCTCTATGCGTCCGGTCTGGTGCCGGGCTGGGCTGGTTGGGGCATCCTGATCGTGGTGCCCTTCGCTTCGGCGCTGTATTTCTGCGACACGCGGATGAAAACTGCCGATGCCAGCTTCGAGGGGTTTCCCGGCTGCTGGAACATGGTCGCCCTGACAGTTTTCATTCTGCAACCCAATCCCTGGATGACGCTGATCGCGGCGATCCTGCTGTCGGTCGCGATGTTCCTTCCGATCCGCTTCGTGCATCCGACCCGGACGCGGCAATGGCGCCCCGTCACGCTGTCGGTCACGACGGTCTGGATGATCCTGGCGCTGACGGCCGCCTGGGGGGAATTCGGGCTGGGTCCGGTCCTGGGCTGGGTCTTCGCGGTCTGTACGCTCTATCTGCTCTGCGCGGGCGCGGTGCAGCAGGCACTCGGCGGTATCGCAGGGCGCGAGCGGCAGCGCTAAAGGTCGAACGACCCGTCGGCATTCGGCTCGATCTCCGGCATGTCAGGGTCGCGAAGGTCGGGGCCAGGCAGGTCGGGGGTCAGCGGGGTTTTCCGGCGGATGAGTATATCGCCGTTCGGAAGCACCTCGGGCACATCGTAGACGTCGAAATCATCTATGATGTCACTCAGGCTGCGCTGCATTTCCTCCATGAAGGGCGTGGCATCCTGTGCCAGCCCCTCCAGATCGCGCAGAGCCGGTTCCATGTCCTCGATCAATCCGTCGAGAAACAGCCGGAGGCCCCGCTCGGTCACCGGGCGGTCATCTTCCTGCGCGGCGAGCGGCAAGGCCGGGGCGGTCAGCATAAGAGCGATCAACAGCGGTTTCATGTATTCAAAGGTGGGTCGAAGAAGCGGTAACGTCAAGGATCACCGGGAAATGGTCCGAGGCGTCCAGAAGGGCCTGCCGCAGATCCGGGTCCCTGGAGGCATCGACGTCGTCGAACGGATGCAGAATGCGCCAGCGACACCGACTTCGTAACCTACGACTGACCATGGCAAAGTCCAGAAGCGCATTCAGATATCTGCGGTTGTCATTGTCCCAGAACCGCGCCGTCGCGGGCAGGGCGGCCCCGATGCGCACCGGTTTGGCATTCGGGTCGTGCAGCGCATCCGGCCCTTCGCCCAGCACAACCTCCACCCCAGACCGTCCGAACAGCGTCTCAAAGGCATCCAGTCCCGGTCCATCGTTGAAATCACCCGCGACGATCATGTCGCGTCCTTCGGCCAGGCGTTCATCGACACGGCGGCGCAGCCAGATGCACTGCGCCAGTTGCTTGCGCCGGTTCAGGATATTCAGCCGCAGCTCGTCCTGCGCATCGACCGCCCCATGCGCGGCTTTCGACTTGGCGTGAACCCCGATCAGGTGCAGCGGCCCGACCGGCGTCTCCAGATCGAGTTCCAGCGGAGGTTTCGACCAGATCAGCCGCTCGGCCTTCAGGTCGATGTCCAGATCCATCCCGAAAACGCGATCGAAGCGCGGCGCATTTTCGCTATCGCCGGGCGCATGGCGGGGTGTAATGCGCGTCGGATCATACAGCAGCGCGATTTCCTGCCGCGTGTCGTTCGCGAACCCCAGCATCGCTTTCGTCGTCCGCAGACCGACGGCGTCGGCGAAGCCCTGTAACGCCACCACCGATGACCGGCGGCGATTGTCGTCCGGCGCCTCGATGATCAGCAGGGCATCGGCGTCTACGGCACGCATGACCGCCGCGATGGCCTGCAACTGCCGCGCCTTCGTCACCTCATAGCGTGCCGACAGCTCCTCGGTCGCGTCCATCGCGCCATCGTCCAAAAACAGCCGGTTGAACCATTCCACGTTCCATGTGGCGAAGCGAAAGCTCACGCCTCGTCGGCCTGTATCTTTTCCCACGCCCGGTTGATCGCGATCAGACGCTTTTCCGCCAGTTTTACCGCCTCTTCCGGCAGGCCGCGCGCCATCAGGCGGTCCGGGTGCGTCTCGCGGACGGCAGCGCGCCAGGCGGCGCGGATCTCTTCCATCGGTGCATCCGGCGCCACACCCAGCACCTCGTGGCAATCCGGCTCGACCCCCGGCACGAAGCGGGTGCGCAGCGACCGGAACTCGCGTTCCGAAAGGCGGAAGATCTGCGCCACGCGGGTCAGGAAATCGTCCTCGGCGGGGTGATAGGTGCCGTCGGCCATCGCGATGTGGAACAGGCCTTCCATCAGGTCGCGCAGCGTGTCCGTGTCGTCCGCGAACATCTTCTGGATGCGGCGGGCGTATTCCTCGAAACCCGCGACGTCGGTGCGCGCCATGTCGAAGACGCGCGCGGCGTTGTCGATCTCGGACGGTGCGATGGTGAAAACTTCGCGGAAGGCGGAAACCTCGTCGCGGGTCACCAGACCGTCCGCCTTGGCCATCTTGGCGCTCAGCGCGATGACGGCGATGGTAAAGGCGACCGAACGGTCGGGCGGCGTTCGCAGCCGGTCGAACAGCCCGGACAACGCCTCGCCCGGCGCCAGGCTGGCCAGGACGTCCAGAATACGGGACCAAAGGCTCATTGCGCGATCCTACACTGATGTAAGGGCGGCAAGAACGGCAATTTCCGAAAGCTGCTGAATTGCCCCCAGCACATCCCCCGTCTGTCCTCCGATCCTGCTGCGCGCCAATGTCCCAATACCGGCCAGGACGCCCAGCACCAGAAGACCCGCCACCAGCCCATGCCCCTCCACCGGGATCAGCGCCAGAACCGCCAGCCCCAGACAGACCTGCGCCACGATCGCAGGCGGCCGTCCCATGCCATGCGATAATCCGTCGGTCCGCGCGGGCGGCAGCCAGCGCATCGCGACGGCCATCGAAGCACGGCTGACAACGGCGGCGATCAGGACCGGCAGCACCTGCATCTGCACCATTGCCGTTGCGATCAGCGACCATCGGATCGTCAGCGTCAGCACCAGTGCGACCATCCCATAGGTGCCGATCCGGCTGTCGCGCATGATCTCAAGCCGTCGTTCGGGGGTGGAACCGCCCCAGATGCCATCGGCCATGTCGGCCAGTCCGTCCTCGTGCAACGCGCCCGTCAGCACGATCTGAAGCGTCAGCGTCACGGCCGCCGCGACAGCGGGTGTCGCCCCCAGAAACCAGACCCCCCATCCGGCCCCGACCGCGATCATCGCGACCAGCAATCCGGCCAGCGGCCAGGCCCAGGCGGCATCGACGGCGCGTGGCGTCGGAGGCGCGCGCAGGGCGGTGGTGACCGGCAGGCGGGTCATCAGCATCAGCGCGGAAGTGACGTCGGATCGAAGGGGCATGTCTTTCCTGCACTGGCGAAGGGCGTAACGCTCGCATATCGCTCGTGGTCAACACCGTAAAGATCAACCCGAGGCTCAAATGACCGACCTGACCAGCCTGACCGCCATTCGTGCCGCCCTGGCCGCCGCTCCCGCCGCCGACACCGCCGCCCGCGCCGGGGCCACGGATCGCAACGGCCAGTTGACCAAGCCACCGGGCGCATTGGGCCGGTTGGAGGATCTGGCAATCTGGTATGCCGGATGGGTCGGCGACGCGCGCCCCCGGATCGCCGCGCCGCAGGTTCTGGTTTTCGCGGGCAACCACGGCGTCGCGGCGCAGGGTGTCAGCGCCTTTCCACCCGAAGTCACGGTGCAGATGGTCGCCAACTTCCGCGCGGGCGGGGCCGCCATCAACCAGTTGTCGGATTTCGCGGGTGCACAGATGCAGGTTCACGCACTCGACCTGGATACGCCCACTGCCGATTTCACCCTCGGCCCCGCCATGACCGGGGCCGAGGTCTGCGCCGCATTCACCACCGGCTGGAACGCCGTCGACCGGAACGCCGACCTTCTGGTGACAGGCGAAATGGGCATCGGCAATACCACCTCCGCCGCAGCCATCGCGACCGCGCTTCTGGGCGGCGATGACTGGACCGGACGCGGCACCGGCGTCGACGATGCCGGGCTGGCCCGCAAGCAGGCGGTCATTGCCGCAGGCCTGGCCGCCAACCCGAAGCGTTCGGGGCTGGAGGTTCTGGCTGCTCTGGGCGGTCGGGAAGTCGCAGCCATGGCAGGTGCCATCGCGGGCGCACGGGCGCTGCGCATTCCGGTCATTCTCGACGGGTTCATCTGCTGCGCCGCGGCCCTGTGCCTGCAGGCCGAAGAGGCGGGCGCATTGGATCATTGCGTCGCGGGCCACCTGTCCGCCGAAGGTGCGCACGCCCGCATGCTGGAGGCCCTGGGCAAGCAGCCGCTGCTGTCGCTGGGCCTGCGGTTGGGCGAAGGCTCGGGCGCGGCGCTCGCCATTCAGGTTCTGAAAGGCGCGCTGGCCTGCCATTCCGGGATGGCCACATTCGCCGAGGCGGGCGTCGCGGCGGGCTAGCCGTTCCGCGCGTCGCGGTCCGCCACCAGAAACGACAGGGCGTCGGCCACGATCTTGGTATTCGCGCCCCCTGTGACCCCGCCGATGCCCACGCGACGCCCGACACGCCACCACATGCCCGGCACCCAGGCCCGGCCCAGCGGCGATTTCAGGCGGATCAGGAACCCGTTCGACGGCTTCAGGCTGAACAGCGTGCGATCGACCGACGCGATCTGATCCAGCGGTGCGATCGGTGTGCCGTCCTCGGACCAAAGCCCATCCTCGCGCAGCACGATGCCCTGCGCCGATCCGCGCCAGCCCTTCTGCGCCATCACCAGCGCGCCGATCCCTATCAGCACGAGGAATATCTTCCACAGCGGGTTCGACGGCGGGTTCACCACGGCCAGCCACAATAACAAGCCGCCCAGCAGCAACTGAATTACAAGGCCCATCATGCGGCGCGGGGCGGAGGGGCGGAGGATGTGCATCGGATCGGACATGGCCCCGGCCTATCGCTCCGCGCGGCGCTGCACAATCACGGTTCGCACCCGCGCGTTGCGGCACGGCCCGCCGCCGCCTATCTTTACGTCAACTCCAAACAGGAAAGGACAGGCCATGTCTCTGCGTCCCGTTCTCGAAACCCGCACCGCCCGCCCGACGCTGGAAGGTGCCGGCGTCCATCTCCACCGTGCCTTCGGCTTCGGTGACCCGTCCGAGCAGGATCCGTTCCTGTTGTTCGACGACTTCCGTGGCGATCATCCCGATATGTATTCCGCCGGTTTCCCGTGGCATCCGCACCGGGGAATCGAGACGATCACCTATGTTCTGGAAGGCGAGGTCGATCACGGCGACTCGCTGGGCAATTCGGGCACTTTGGGCGCTGGTTCGGTCCAGTGGATGACAGCCGGGTCCGGTATCCTGCATCAGGAAATGCCGCGCGGGAACGCCAAGGGGCAGATGCACGGCTTCCAGCTTTGGGCAAACCTGCCCGGCGCGCTCAAGATGACGGCCCCGCGCTATCAGGACATCGCCGGATCGGACATACCCGAGGTGACAGACGATGACGGCACCCGCATCAAGGTCGTCATGGGCGAAATCTGGGGCACCAGGGGACCGGTCGATGGTATCGCCGCCGATCCGCAATACCTCGATATTTCGGTCCCGCCGGGCGTGAAGAAGACCTTCAAGGTCGACACCTATCGTCAGACCTTCGCCTATGTCTTCGCAGGCTCGGGCGCGTTTTCGGATGCCAGCGCGCCGCAGGGGGTTCTGGTGGAGAAGGACTGGCAGGGTCAGGAGGTCAATATCCGCGACCTGTCGGGCAATCGCACGCTGGTCCGCTTCGGCTCCGGCGACGAGATCACGGTGCAGGCGGGCGAAGACGGCGTGCGTTTCCTGCTGGTCTCGGGCGCGCCGATCAGAGAGCCGGTGGCCTGGCACGGTCCCATCGTGATGAACACTCAGGATGAATTGCAGCAGGCGATGAAGGACCTGCGCAACGGGACGTTCATTCAACCGGCGCATTAGACGGGAAGGGGGGCGAGGGATCTTCCCTCGCGCTCCCTGGGATATTTCATGCCAAGAGGAAGGGGCGGATCAGCCGCCCTTGCCCAGACGGGCGCGCCGGTCGCGGATGCCCTCGGCACGTTCCTTTTCGTCCCAGCGACGGCCCGACAGGCTTTCGGTGTTGAATGTGTCTTCCGCCACCAGAACCTTCCATCGCTCGACCCGGTTCGCGTCGATATCGCCTGCGTCCAGTGCGGCCTTGATGGCGCAGCCCGGCTCTCTTTCGTGGGCGCAGTCGCGGAATTTGCACTGCCCGGCCAGCATTTCCAGATCGGCGAACAGCGTGGCCAGACCATCGGCCGTATCGGTCAGCTGCAACTCGCGCATGCCCGGCGTGTCCAGGACGACGCAACCGTTGCCCAGCAGGTGCATCTGCCGGTGCGTCGTCGTGTGACGCCCCCGGTCGTCCGCTTCACGCGCGGGTTGGGTGGCGATCTCCGGCCCGTCGGACAGCGCATTCACCAGCGTCGATTTCCCCACGCCCGACGACCCCAGAAACGCCACCGTCTGCCCCGGCCCGCACCAACGCGCCAGATCGCGGCGGGGTGCGTCGCTCCGCGCGTCCAGAACCACGACCTCTACCCGGTCCGAAATCGTCCGCGCCCGGTCGGCCATGGCCTGCGCGTCGTCGCACAGATCGGGCTTGGTCATCACGATCACCGGCACGGCTCCGGCCTCGAAGGTCAGGGCGGCATAGCGTTCCAGCCGGGCCACGTTGAATTCGCGCGTGCAGGAGGTGACGATGAACACCGTGTCGATGTTCGCCGCGATCAACTGTACCTCGTGCCCCTTGCCGGGCGCGCGGCGCTTGATCAGGCTGTGCCGGTCCAGCACGCGGCTGTCGACGTGGCGATCCCGGTCCAGCAGCATCCAGTCGCCCACGGTCGCCGCCACGCCCGGCGGAATACGCCGGTCCAACCCGGCCCCAAGCGCATGCAACCCGCTGCGATGGACTTCGGTGACGCGGACCGGGGGCGTGGCCTCCAGATCGGCATCCGACACCTGATCGGCAAAGAACGCCTGCCAGCCCAGTGCCGCCAGCGTCAGATCGTCGGTCGGGGGCATGTCGTCGGACATGGAAGTGCTTTCAGATGGGGGGTCTCATTGCGTCGTCGCATGGCGGGGTGGTGCTGGGCAAGCGTCAGCCCTGCGTCGTCTCTTCCGATCAGGGCTTCACCCGCCGCATCTGGCAATCGGAGCGGCGGACGGATACTGCGGTTTCCATGTTGAACACGATCCGCCACGGCTTGCCCACCGACCGCCCTCCGCTTCTGATTGCGCATGGCCTGTTCGGGTCGGCGCGCAACTGGGGCGTCATCGCCAAGCGCCTGTCCACGGATCGTCAGGTCGTCGCCGTCGACATGCGAAATCACGGCGACAGCGCGTGGCACGACACCCATTCCTATGCCGATCTCGCCGCCGATCTGGCGCAGGTCATCGGCGATACGCCGCACGACGTTCTGGGCCATTCGATGGGCGGTAAGGCGGCGATGGTTCTGGCGCTGACCGACCCGACGCGCCTTCGCCGCCTGATCGTGGCCGACATCGCTCCCGTTGCGTACGACCACACACAGGCGCATCTGATCGCGGCCATGCGCGCCGTCGATCTGTCTGGCGTCACCCGTCGGTCGGATGCCGCCGCGCAACTCATGCAGGTGCCCGACGACGGCACGCGGTCGTTCCTGCTGCAATCGCTGGACACCGCCGACAAGCGCTGGACCCTGAACCTCGACACGCTGGAGACCGAGATGCCGAAGATCCTCGGCTTTCCCGAACTCTCCGGCATTTTCGATGGCCCGGCGCTCTTCCTGTCAGGGGCCGAAAGCGACTATGTCCGCCCCGAACACCGGGCCACGATCAAGGCATTGTTCCCGCAGGCCCGCTTTGCCAAGATCCCCGACGCCCACCATTGGTTGCACGCCGAGAAACCGCGCGAATTCGAGGCGGCGGTCCGCGTCTTTCTTGACGTCTAGGCGGTCAGGCCCTCCGGCTCGTCCAGACCATGTGCGCGGCAGCAGGCGGTCAGCGTATTGGCCAGCAGGCAGGCAATGGTCATGGGGCCGACACCGCCGGGGACCGGGGTGATCGCCCCTGCCACGGCAGCGCAACTGTCGAAGTCGACGTCGCCCACCAGCCGTGTCCTCGGCGTCCCGTCATCCTTGACCCCGGCGTCGATGCGGTTGATGCCGACATCGATGACCGTGGCGCCCGGTTTGATCCAGTCGCCGGGCACCATCTGCGGACGGCCCACGGCGGCGACCACGATATCGGCGCGGCGCACGACATCGGACAGATTCCTGGTGCGCGAATGCGCGATGGTCACGGTGCAGCTGTCGCCCAGCAGAAGCTGCGCCATCGGCTTGCCGACGATGTTCGACCGGCCCAGCACGACCGCATCCATGCCTGACAGCGAGCCATGATGATCCCGCAGCATCATCAGGCACCCCAGCGGCGTACAGGGCACCATTGCCTTCTGCCCCGTCGCCAGAAGGCCGACGTTCGAGATGTGGAAGCCATCGACGTCCTTGGCCGGGTCGATCGCGGCCAGCACCTTGTCGGCATCGATATGATCGGGCAGCGGCAACTGGCACAGGATGCCGTGGACCGCCGGGTCGGCGTTCAGCTGCGCGATCAGGGCCAGCAGGTCGGCTTCGGAGGTGTCGGCAGGCAGCCTGTGCTCGAAGCTCTCCATTCCAACCTCGACCGTCTGCTTGCCCTTGTTGCGGACATAGACGGCACTGGCGGGGTCCTCGCCGACCAGAACGACGGCCAGACCGGGTGTCACGCCTGCGGCCTTTACCCGCGCGACCTCGGTGGCGACCTGTTCGCGGATGCGGGCCGCGAAGGCCTTTCCGTCGATGATCGTTGCGGTCATCCGTTTCTCCTCATCTGCTTTCTTGTCCGACCCGGATCACCCGCAGGTCACCCGTGGATCACCCGTGGCGATTCTTCGCCGGTCGCGGAGCATTGCTGCGACCGCTGGTCCCGAATGTGAACGATTGATTCACAAAGGTGAACGGCGGCGATTCGGGTTTCGCACCTTCAAAACAGCCCCTCGACCTCGCCCGCGTCGTTCAAGCGGATGTTCTCGGCCGAGGGCACGCGCGGCAGGCCGGGCATCGTCATGATATCGCCGCAGACCGCGACCACGAAGCCTGCCCCCGCCGACAGCCTGACTTCGCGGACCGGCACCGAATGCCCCGTCGGCGCGCCCCGCAAATTCGGATCGGTCGAGAAGGAATACTGCGTCTTGGCCATGCAGACCGGCAGATGGCCATAGCCCTGTTCTTCCCAGGCCTTTAGCTGATCGCGGATCTTCTTGTCGGCCAGCACCTCGTCGGCGTGATAGATGCGTTTGGCGATGGTCTCCATCTTCTGGAACAGCGGCATCTCGTCGGGGTAGAGCGGCGCAAAGTTCGCCACTCGCGCATCGGCGATTTCCGCCACGCGCCTGGCCAACGCTTCCGACCCCTTGGACCCGTCGGCCCAATGCTTCGAGACGATGGCCTCCGATCCCTGGCTGGCGACGTAGTCCCTGACCGCCTGCACCTCGGCGTCCGAGTCGCCGGTGAAGTGGTTGATCGCGACCACGACCGGCACGCCGAAGGATTTCACATTGCCGATGTGGCGGCCCAGATTGGCACAGCCCGCCTTTACCGCGTCCACGTTTTCAACGGCCAGATCGGCTTTGGCGATGCCGCCGTTCATCTTCATCGCCCGCACCGTCGCCACCAGCACCACGCAATCTGGCGCGATCCCGGCCTTGCGGCACTTGATGTTCATGAACTTCTCGGCCCCCAGATCAGCCCCGAAGCCAGCCTCGGTCACCACGTAATCCGCCAGTTTCAGCGCCGTCGTCGTGGCGATGACCGAGTTGCAGCCATGCGCGATGTTGGCGAACGGCCCGCCATGCACGAAGGCGGGATTGTTCTCCAGCGTCTGCACCAGATTGGGTTGCATCGCGTCCTTCAACAGCACCGTCATCGCACCATCGGCCTTGATGTCGCGGGCATAGATCGGTTTGCGATCGCGGGTATAAGCCACGATCATATCACCTAAACGTTTCTCCAGATCCTTCAGGTCACTGGCCAGACACAGGCAGGCCATGACTTCGGATGCAACGGTGATATCGAATCCGGCCTCGCTGGGAAAACCGTTACTGACCCCGCCCAGGCTGGCGGTGATCTGGCGCAGCGCCCGGTCGTTCATATCGACGACGCGCCGCCAGACGACGCGCCGAATGTCGATCTCCAGCGCGTTGCCCCAGTAGATGTGATTGTCGATCATCGCCGACAGCAGGGAATGCGCACTGGTGATGGCATGGAAATCGCCGGTGAAGTGGAGGTTCATCTCCTCCATAGGAACGATCTGCGCGTAACCGCCGCCCGCAGCGCCGCCCTTCATCCCGAAATTGGGCCCGAGCGAGGCTTCGCGGATGCAGATCATCGCCTTCTTGCCGATCGCATTCAGCCCGTCGCCCAGACCTACCGTCGTCGTCGTCTTGCCTTCGCCCGCGGGTGTCGGGTTGATCGCGGTCACAAGGATCAGCTTGCCGTTCTTACGCGCCTCGATTCCGTTGATGAACGCCTGACTGACCTTGGCCTTGTCATGCCCATACGGCAGCAGATCATCCGCCCCGATGCCCAGCTTCTCTCCGATCTCCAGGATAGGACGCTTATTCGCCGCACGGGCAATCTCGATATCTGTCTTCACGGTCATGGCGGCATCCTTTTCGTCGCGCGGGCTTCAGACTTGGCACAAGCCCTATGCGGAGCGACAGGGGTAGGGTGTTGCGAAAACCGACATTCCGACACGTTCCCACGTCGCCGCAAGGACCTGACGGATCGGATTGGAAACTGTGGCTACGGCTGGGAAACGGAAGCGTCGGCCAGAGCTGGAAAAATGATCGTGCCGAATCAAGGAACCGAAACGAGTTGTTAAGTGTTCTACCTGCAAGAACGATGAACACCATCGGCAGAGTATCGCCGAACTACCCAACTCAGGAGCTTACCATGACCGCCACCAGCCTCTTCATTCACGCCGGTTTCGTCACCGGTCTGGCCCTTGCTCTCGCGACCAGCCTGGCTCTGACCTGATAAATACGAACAGATTGATTTCAAAGGCCTGATGCGCTGCGTCAGGCCTTTTCCTTTGCGCATTGCCAGCCTCTGATCAGGGACAGGCAACCGATGTCTTCAGCAAGCCAGCACGGCATACGCATCCTACCCGTCACGGAATGGAAACCCCGGCACGCGCCATGACACGATGCCGGGGCCGTTGAGGAAACCTCAGGCGCTTGGTTCGGGTTCGGGCGCGATATCCGGACCCTTGGATTTCGGCTTGGTTTTCGGAACCGCCGTCAGGCTGCTGCCGCCCGAAACATCCGTGTGATCGTCGTCATCACCGCGCGTGAGCACCTCACCGTTGATCACCTTCATGATCTCGGGTCCGGTCAGCGTCTCATATTCCAGAAGACCCTGCGCCAGGTTTTCCAGCGCATCGGCCTTTTCGGTCAGGATACGCTTGGCGGTCTCATACCCGTCGTTGATGATTTCTTTGACCTTGTCGTCGATCAGCTTTTGCGTTTCGGACGAATGGTTCGTACCGCCGCCATAGGGTCCCAGGAAACTTTGCTGTTCGTTTGCATAATCGACGAACCCTAATTCCTCGTGGGCATAGCCATATTGCGTGACCATGGCGCGCGCCATTTGCGTGGCCTGTTTGATGTCCTGACTGGCCCCGCTGGTGACATGCTCCTTGCCGAAGATCAGCTCCTCGGCGACGCGGCCACCCATGGCCATTGCAATGCGCGAGGTGAACCACTGATAGCTGGCCGAGATCCGGTCGCGTTCGGGCAGCGACAACACCAGACCCAATGCACGACCGCGCGGGATGATCGTTGCCTTGTGGATAGGATCATGCTGCGGCACGTTCAGGCCGACGATAGCGTGACCGGCTTCGTGATAGGCGGTCAGTTTCTTTTCGTCTTCGGTCATGACCATCGACCGACGCTCGGCCCCCATCATCACCTTGTCCTTGGCTTGCTCGAAGTCCTCCATCGTCACGACACGGCGGCCAATGCGAGCAGCGCTCAGCGCGGATTCGTTCACGAGGTTGGCAAGGTCGGCCCCCGAGAAACCAGGCGTGCCACGCGCAATGATCCGCAGGTCGACGTCAGCACCCAGCGGCACCTTGCGGGCATGAACGTTGAGGATCTTTTCACGACCCTTGATGTCGGGATTCGGCACCTGCACCTGACGGTCGAAGCGACCGGGGCGCAGCAATGCCGGGTCCAGAACGTCGGGCCGGTTGGTGGCGGCGACGATGATGATGCCCTCGTTCGCCTCGAACCCGTCCATTTCGACCAGAAGCTGGTTCAGCGTCTGCTCACGCTCGTCGTTGCCACCGCCATAGCCGACGCCGCGCGAACGGCCGACGGCGTCGATTTCGTCGATGAAGACGATACAGGGCGCGTTTTTCTTGGCCTGTTCGAACATATCGCGGACACGGCTGGCCCCGACACCCACGAACATCTCGACGAAGTCAGAGCCGGAAATGGTAAAGAACGGCACCCCGGCTTCGCCCGCCACGGCGCGCGCCAGAAGCGTTTTGCCCGTGCCGGGAGGGCCAACCAAAAGAGCGCCCTTGGGAATTTTACCACCCAGTCGACTGAACTTTTGCGGATTACGCAGGAATTCGACGATTTCTTCCAGGTCTTCCTTGGCCTCATCGATGCCAGCCACGTCGTCAAACGTCACCCGGCCCGATTTCTCGGTCAGCAGTTTTGCCTTCGACTTGCCGAAGCCCATGGCGCCGCCTTTGCCGCCGCCCTGCATGCGATTCATGAAGAAGATCCAGATCCCGATCAGCACGAGGAACGGCAACCACAGACCCAGCGCCGACAGGAACCCCGATTGTTGCTGACTTTCGGCGACGATCCGCACGTTATTCTTCAGAAGCGTATCGGTTACGTCCACGTCGGCAGGCTTGATCGTCATCTGGTCAGCACCCGATGCGCCGCGGAAGACGATCCGCTCGCCGTCCAGAGTCACGGTGGAAACCGACCCGTTCTCGACCTGGTTGATGAAGTCGGAGTACGGGACGTCGCGGCCGGCGACCGTCGAATTACCACCTGAAAACAGTTGGAAGAGGGCCATCACAAGGACGAAAAGAACGACCCAGAAGGCGATATTGCGCGCATTACCCAAGAAAAATCTCCGAATCTCGCGGTTCTAGACCACGCGTTTGGTTTGCACTGAAAGATAGTCGTTCGGGGCGCAGGTTCAACGTCTTATCAGCGCCTGTGCGAATGCGACGCGGGGAAATGCGTCCCAACCCTCCGACCACCCGGCGATCGGCACGGCGATCAGGCTGTCTCCGCGCCGCACCGCAGGCGAGGCCATGACGGTCGTGCGGGGCAGGCCGGTCGCTCTCCAATCGATGGAATTGATGTCGTCGCCGAGCGCGCCGACGGTAAGCTCGGGCGCATGCGGGCCGTCCAGTATCCAACGCCCGTCCCATACCGCGTCGGTCTGGGACGGACCGGCGACGGCGGAAAGTTCACGTCCGATCCGCATATCGGGCAGGGTCGGCTCTATCCGGCATCCGGCCAGTGTGCAGGCCTGACGGTTCAGAATATTTTCACGCAAACGACGCTGTTCGGCCCGGCGGGGTGCATCCGACTTGCCGCCCACCCATGCCAGTGCGGCGACCAGCAAGCGTCTGGCGTGTTCAGGTTCCGATGCGAACAGGTCGGAGAAAGGCGCAAGGGCGAAGATCAGGTCGCCACGATCCTCGCGGATAAGCTCGCGGGCCAGCACGCGCATCCGATGGTCCAGGGTATCCCGCGCTTCGCCCAGCGCCGTCGCCGACCGACACAGCGTTGCGACATCAAGGCCGAGGCTCGCCATCGCATGGCGGACCGCGATGCGATCGAAAGACGGGTCTTCGTTGCTTGGATCTTCGATAGGTGTGATCCCCTTTGCACCGAGATAGTCGCGCAATTCGGCGCGGCGGATATCCAGAAACGGGCGGCCCCAGTGCAGCGACGTGTGCGCCGCCAGCCGCCACGCCGCCATCCGGGCCAAACCGTCGATGCCCGCCCCGCGCCGCAACCGCAACACCAGCGTTTCGGCAACGTCATCGGCGGTGTGACCCAGCAGAACGGCATTGCACCCCACGGTCCCGGCCCAGTCCTTCATCGCCTCGTACCTGGCATCGCGGGCGCGCGCCTGAAGGTTTGGGCCGGGGACCAGATCGGTCAGGGTCAGTGTATCATGCGGGCAACCCAGGCCTGCGCAGAGGGTGGCGACATGGTTCGCTTCGGCTGCGGAGCCGTCGCGCAACCCGTGGTCCACTGTCACGGCCCGGACTTCGATTCTCTTTTTCTTCGCCCAGTCGAGCGTCGCCAGCAAAAGCGCCGTCGAATCGCCGCCACCCGAAATGGCAACGCCAAGCGGGCTAGACTCGAAACGAGAGCGACGGGGGCCGAGAAGGGTCTCGAGGGACGTCCAGAGGCGTCCCCCGATGGTGCTATCCAGCGCAGCCAAGACCTGCCCGCGCCGCATTGGCCTGCGAGATGGCGGGCGAGTTCGGGAAGCGGATTGCCACTTCCGACAGCGTCAGACATGCCTCGTCGTTTTGCCCCAGAGAGCCGAGCGCCGTGCCCAGCCCCACCAGCGCTTCGGGCGCGCGCGGGCCTTCGGGCGTCCCGGAAAACGATTCGAGGTATGCGCGGGCCGCAGCGGCGTGTTGGCCGTCGCGGGCCAGCGCCTGGCCGCGGAAGAACTGTGCTTCGGCGGTCAGCGGCCCGGTCGGATAGCTTATGACGAACTGACTGAACGCCTGCGCCGCAGCGGCATTGTCACCCGCATCCAGCGCGGATTTGGCGCGGTCAAAATCAGCCTGTTCGCTGAACGCCAACTCAGCGCCGCCGGACGTGCCACCGGTTTCGGCCGGAGGCGCGATGATGCCCGCCGCCGCTGTTCCGCCCTCGGGCGCGCCGCCCAGCGGGCCGGGGTTCGGCAGGGACGCCAGGTCGCAATCGGTCGTCAGTTCGCAAAGCTGGAACCGCAGATCCTCGATTCTTGCGGCTCCGTCACGCGATACGCTTTCGATGCGAAACTGCATCCGCTCGGTCTTTTGGGTCAAGCGTTGCAGCTCGCTCTCGATGGCATTCAGCCGATCGAGAACCGTGGACCCACCGGTGCCGGTCGCGGGCGCACCGGTGGTGTTCAATTCACCCTTCAGTTTCTGCATCTCGACCTGCAGAACGCTCAACTGCTGGCGAATGTCGGCCAGGGTCTGGTCCTGCTGCGCGACTGCAGGCAGCCCCGACATCGCTGTCAACAGAGCGACGCAGAGGACGCGCAGCATCAGACGCCCGCCCCGGCGGCCAGCACGGTGACGGCTCGACGGTTCTGGCTATAGCACGCTTCTGTCGAACAGATCTGAACCGGGCGCTCCTTGCCATAGCTGATGGTGCGCAGGCGCGTGGCGGAAACGCCCTGGCTGATCAGGTAATCGCGGGCCGAATTCGCACGTCGGCCGCCAAGCGCAAGGTTGTATTCCCGGGTGCCCTGTTCGTCCGCATGACCTTCGATCAGCGCGGTGTAGCCGGGGTTGCTGTTCATCCAACGGGCCTGGGCGGCAAGGACGGTCTGCGCCTCGGGAGACAGGCTGGATTGATTGAGAGCGAACAGTACGCGGTCGCCGATGGTTTGCTGGAAATAAGCCACCGACGATGGATCGTTGGCGCTGCCGGGGACAAAACTGCCGTTTGCGCCGGCATTCAGATCGACGGCGCCGTTCGCCCCGTCTTGACCCAGGCGGCTGCCACAGGCGGACAGGGTCAGCGCGGCCAACAGAAGAAGTGCAGTCAGTTTCATGGTATCTACCTCTATCGAAGGAGCGGACCCCAGGACGGGTCCGAAGCCGCCGCGGGAGTCGCGGCACGTTGAAGATTCCGGCCAGTAATGTCGACCGTATACAAAGCAGGCGCACCATTCGCGCCCGACGTCTCGCGGGTAAACATGATTACACGACCGTTCGGCGCCCAGGTCGGCCCCTCGTCCAGAAAAGCTCCGGTCAGCAGCCGCTCTTCGGACCCGTCGGTGCGCATCACGCCAATGTGGAAGCGGCCCTCATTCTGCTTGGTAAAGGCGATATAATCGTTCTTGGGCGACCAGACAGGCGTGCCATACCGGCCCGCGCCAAAGCTGATCCGGTTTCCTTCGCCGCCACTCGCAGGCATAATATAAAGCTGCTGTCCGCCCGAGCGATCAGACTCGAAGGTGATCCGGGTGCCATCGGGGCTGAAACTGGGGGCCGTCTCGATCGAGGGGGCCGTCGTCAGCCGCGTCGTCGCACCCGAGTTGAGATCCAACAGATACAGGTCGGTATTGCCTGCCACCTCGGCGGAATACACGACGCGTCCGCCATCCGGGCTGAATCGTGGGGCGAAGCTCATATTCTGGTCGATGCCGCCCACGGTCTGCTTTTGCAGGGTGCCGACATTGATCAACGTGACCTTGGGAAAGCCAGATTCATACCCGGTATAGATGATTCGGCTGCCGTCCGGGCTGAACCGAGGGGCCAGCACGATGGAATCCGATGACGTCAGGTATTGTACGTTCGCCCCGTCGTAGTCCATCACTGCCAGACGCTTGAGCCGTGCATCCTTGGGCCCCTGTTCCGAGACGAATACCGTGCGGCTGTCGAAATAGGGGCCTTCGCCGGTGATGCGGGAATAGGCGGCGTCGGCAACCTTGTGGGCCATGCGGCGCCAGCCATCGGCGGTCCCGACGAATTGCAATCCCTCGCCCAGAGGTGCCTCGCTGGTCACGTCGAACAGTCGGAACTGAACGACGATGCGCCCGTCCCCCTCGGCCAGAACGGAGCCGGTGATAAGCGCCTGTGCATTGATCGCCTTCCAGTCGGAAAACTGGATCGGGGCATCGAAAGTGCCGATACGTGAAATATGAGCGTCCCTGGGGATTTCACGGAACAGGCCGGTGTTCGTCAAATCCGCCGCGATGACCTGCGAGATGTTGTCGGCAAGTTCGGCCGCCTCCGCGTTCCGCGCCACGAAAGTCGGCACCGCGAAGGGCAGAGGCGATATGTTCGGATCGGTGATGATGATTTCCAACTGCGCCCGTGCGGCACCTGTCAGGAATGCAAGCGACAGCAGAGCGGCGCAGAGACCTTGATACAATCGTTTCACGTCAACCTCATCGTTTCCAGAACGGTCGTGCGTCCGGTATCGCCGCCATGGCGAAATTTCTCAACCGGCCGTGTGGGCTTTGCTGCAGGGTGGCAACGTTCAGCGCGATATTGTGACATCACCGAACCCGCGATTGCGTCGGATCGAAGGTGATCGTGATGTTTTTCCACTGTGCATAGCTTTCTTCGGGCAAGTCATAGCCCTGATTCTTCACCGAGCACTGGATAATCGCGGTCTTGGCCCGTTCCAATGCGATTTGCTGGGACGCCGCGGTGCCGCCCGACGCATTTTTCACCCGGATCGTACTGGAGATGGGAAAACCGTCGGGCCGCATTTCGAACGACACCGTCATGACGGTCCGCATGACATCGGTCGACACGGCACCCAGATCCCAGCAGCTTTGCACGGCGAGACGGAAGCCTTCCTCCTGTCCCGGAGAAAGTTGCGGGCCTGGATCGCCGGGCGAGGCGGGTGTGCCGCCACCCAGAGCCTCGGCCAAAGCCGCGGATGTATCGAATGTGCGGGGTTCTTCGGCGGCGGTCGCCGTTTCAGTCGATCGGGGTTCCGCCGGAGCGGCGGGCCGTGCCGGAGCGGCGGGCGTTTCGGCCACAGCAACTTGCGGACGCGCGGGCCGAGACGGAGGCCGTGACGATGTCTCGGGGGCATTCGACGGTTGTTCTGCGGCCGCCGGGATATCCGCTTCGGTGATGATACGCGGTGCGCTCTCCTCGGGCGCTGTCGGCGTTTCGGCCGGTTCGACCGGCTCCTCCGGTTTGACGTCCGACGGGGCAGGCGGGGCCTCGACCGTAGGTGCGGTTTCCGTCAGAGGCGGCGGGGCCGGGGCGGGCGTGGGCGACACGCGTTCCGCCGCGCGCGGGGTGGGCCGTGGGCCGGGTGCCGCATCCGGCGCATCGGCGGGCGGGGTCGGCGCGTTCGGTGCATCCTGCGTCACTTCGGTCTGCGGCAGGACCAGTTCTGCCACGTCCGGCGTATCGTCAGGCCGGGTAGGAGCCGGGGTCACGGGCGTCGGTGCAGGCTCGGGGGGCGGTGCTTCTTCGGTGGGAGTAGGCGCCTGAGATGTTTCGGGTTGTTCGGGTGCCGCAGGTGCTACCGGAGCGGGCGCGGCAGGGGCCGGAGCCGCCGACACCAATGCGTCGAACTCGGCACTGGAAATGACGCTGACGGCGGCAATCTGCAACTGGTCGTCTTCAACGGGGTTGAAAAGCCCGGCAACCATGGCCCAGACGATCAGGCCTGCATGGGCCGTGCCCGAGAGCGCGACTGCCGTGCGCCGTTCCATCTACTGATCCGCCGTGCCGGTGCCATCCAGCCTCGGCCCGCCCGCATCCGTGACCAGCCCGATATTTCGGAACCCGCCCGCATTCAACGCACCCATTACAATCATGATGTCGGAATATGGCACGCTTCCGTCAGCGCGCAGGAACACCCTGTCGCTCTGACGTTCGCCGGCAATCGCCTGCAATCGCGTGACCAATTCGTCGCGCGGCACTTCCTGAGACCCGATCTGCACGAGACCATCCGCTGCGACCGTTATGGCCAGCGGCTCCTCGTCTTCCTGAGGCAGGGGCGTGGCGGCAGTCTGGGGCAGCTCGACGGGAACGCCCGCCGTGAGCAGGGGGGCCGCGACCATGAAGATGATCAGCAGCACCAGCATCACGTCCACGAAGGGCGTGACGTTGATTTCGGACATCGGTGCGCCGCTGCTGCTGCGCCTGCGGCGTCGCCCGCCACTGCCGCCGCCGGACTGGATCGTTCCCGCCCCCATGTCAGGCCGCGTCCAGCTGGCGCGACAGGATCGTGGCGAATTCGTCCGCAAAGGCTTCGTAGTTACCGGTGATGCGATCCGCATCGCGGGTCAGCTTGTTATAGAAGACGACCGCCGGAATGGCGGCCAGAAGGCCCAGTCCCGTGGCCAGCAAGGCTTCGGCAATGCCGGGAGCCACGACTGCGAGATTGGTGTTCTGGCTGATGGCGATCTGTTCGAACGCGTTCTTGATGCCCCAGACCGTGCCGAACAGGCCGACGAACGGTCCGGTGGATCCGACCGTGGCCAGAAAAACGAGCCCGGATGTCAGGCGGTCGCGTTCCTTGGCGATGGCCACATCCATGGTGCGATCGATGCGCGACTGGGTGCCCGCGATCAGGCCGCCGTCATCGCGGTGGCTGCGCGACCATTCCTGCATTGCCGAGGCAAAGATGCGCTCCGACGCGGATTTGGGCCGGTCGCCGATCTGGTCATAGAGTTCGTCCAATGGCTCGCCCGACCAGAAAGCCCGGTCGAAGGAGGCGGCATGGTTGCGCGCGCGCCGGAACTGCACGATTTTCTGGATCAGCACGGCCCAGACCCAGATCGAGGCTGCAAACAGCATGACCATAACGATCTTCACGATGAAGGTCGCACGCAGGAACAGCGCCCAGAGCGAGAAGTCGATCTCGCTGGCGGCTGCCAGTACTTCGGTTTCCATGTGGACTGCCCGTCCTTGGTTGTTCGGATCGTTTATCGACCGCTGAGAATTGCCGAATCCCTATCAGATGAAAAAGCGTTTGTGTAGCTGGATCACTTCTTGGGCGGAATGCCGCGCGTATAATCGTTGAGCCATCTTTCGCCGAGCAACAGTCTTGGCGCGCTTTCGACGTCGGCGGGTCTTTCCCTCGACCTGTTCGATGCGTTGACTGTCACGACGACGGGTGTCGAAGCCTGCGGGTCCGTCCCGCCATCGCCTTCGTGACGGCCTGCCGCCCTGTCCGGTGGCTGACCATCCAGATGTACGATGTCGATGGATGCGCCAGCCCCAGAGCGTGCCGCAAGCAGGCTGGATGGCGGCCTGTCTGGTCCGGGCTGATCGCCGCCGTCGTTCGCCGCCTGCCGCGCTGCACCCGGCCCTATACCTCGCGACGCGGCCCCTTCGGCTGCGGTCGACGGATGGTCGCCGGATATTGCGTTGATCCCGTTCAAAGCCGACCCATCATCGCCGTGATCATCGCGCGATTTGCCTGCGCTTGTTGTCACACCGCTCTCGCCGGTGTGGGGATCGTGTTCAGACCCCACAGTTATCGCTGCGGGATCCGGTGCCTCCCATGGGGCGACATCCGACCAGTTGCAGGCTGCGCTGAGTGTCGGCAATGCCTCGGTCAGACCGGTCAGCGGAAATCGCATCTCGCTGGTCAGCCCATCGGCGTCCGTGAAACGAAGATGGAGATTGTCGGCGCGGATCAGGTTTTCGATGAGGGTGCGGGCGGGGCGATACTGCCAGTACCCGAATGCTTCGCCGTGGCTGTCGACCTCCATATAGGCGGTGGTGGCGGCGGCAGTATCCAGACGCTGCTCCACCTGCCATCCATCGGGGTCGCCGGGCGGTGTGGCACAATCGTGGGCGATATAGACCGCTGTCCTGTCCTGCAGGCAACGCAGCATCAATGTCGCCCTGCGCCGTGGTCCGCAGGGTAATGGCCGATCGCTTGAAACGGACAGGAATACATTGGTCAGATTATCGAAATCCGACACTTCGGATCGCAAAGTCCACCCACTGGTGTCGAATGTGTCCCCGTCTGGGGCTGCCGTCGTTTGCACCGTGGTTGGCGGAGGACCGTCCGACATTGTCTCCGGGGTCGCGACCGGGGTAACGGGCGGAGTGCCGACGGGCAGGGTCGAGGGCATGGTATTCCGCGACACCGCGCCGTCGCCGACCCCGCCCGAGATCGAATATCCCAGCGATGCCCCTGACAGCGTGGCAACGAGATAGGCGGCGGCGCGGAAGGGAAGGGGCATGGCAGTCGACTCGCTGTTTTGCGGGACCCTGCCAGATTGCCCTTAAAAAACCCTTAGGACCGAGCGCGACCGTCGAGCGATCCTTCCTCTGCACATCCGTGAATTCTGCGTCGGACGTCCGCTGGGCAAGCGTTGCACGGGTTGCGTCAGATGATGACGATCGCAAATCATCGATTGTCCCGTTTCGGTCTCGACGGGGAGGCATTCGCCACCAGTACAGATCAGCATCATGCGCGTGCAGCTTCGTCAGTCCGGCCCGTTCGAACGGCCCGCTTGATCAGCCGGCAGGAAACTCCGCCATCGGAACGGCGATCATCTCGTGGCCGCACCAGCATCATCGCAACGATGCGCCGCCCCCGGTCTGTCGTGGGGTGTCGCGGCGGACGTCATGGGACCAGATCCGTAATTTCGACAGGCAAGCGGCGCGGACGACCGGACAGGTCCATGCAGACAATGGTCACAGTCGCGCGGAACAGGGGCCTGCCATCGCGCATCACCGTCTGCTTCATCACGAAGCGCGCCGCAGTAACGTCGCCCATCGTGGTTTCGACCTGAAGCGTATCGTCATAGCGCGCGGGCCTCAGGTAATCCGCTTCGACCCGCGAAACGGCAAAAACCAGCCCCGCGGACCGCATCGCGTCCTGATCCACCCCTGCGGCCCGGACCATTTCGGAGCGGGCGCGTTCTATGAACTTCAGATAATTGGCATAATAGACGATGCCGGCCAGATCGACATCCTCGTAATAGACGCGGATCGGCCAGACATGCCTCGGATCAGTGGCTGTCATTGGACACGTCCTGTGCGAGCGAAGAGGCGCAGCGCATGGCTTGGGTCCTGCGCCATCGCAGGCAGAACGGGGTCATAGGCGGCGCGCATCAGGTCGGCGACATCGGGGCGCAGCACGGCGCGACCCTCCAGCAGGGCGAGGGGCGAAGCCTCGGTAAACGCTTTGTCAGACCACAGCAAAAGCGCCTGCACCATCTGGTTCAATGCCAAGGTGTCGGCGGGCACCTGCGCCAGCTCGTCGTCCATGCGCAGGAAGGCGAAGCAGGCCTTGATCGCGCCGCTCTCGTCGAAGCGAAAAATGCGATACTGGTTGGCCTCTGCGGCCTGAAGGCGGTCGGTCAGCGCTCCCAGATCCGGGATCAGGCGGTCCAGGTTGGGCGTCACGGGCAATTCGGCCCAGTCGCGCACGAAGAAGACCATCAGGTTGACGCCAAGCTCCGGGTCGGTCTCGGCCATCTTGTGGCCGGTCAGCACGCACAATGCCTCGATCGCGCCTTTCAGAATGGCGACGGTTTCGTCGGTGACACCGAAGACGACCGGCACGATGGGTCGACCCCAGCGGGCGAACAGGAACTGGCCGTCGCCACGGGTGAATAGCGTTTCAATGGCGTCGGGCGACAGGGGTTCGATCTGTGGCATATTCTGTGTCATGGGCACGGAAATGCCATGTCGGATGCGCGGTGGCCAGAGGGCGGGGCGCGCAATGCCTTGACGGCTGCCCCAGCCACCCCGCAAGGACACCTGAACCCGACGAGGAGCCGCAAGAATGTCTGACATCACCCCCGCCAGCTGGACCGCGCTGACCACCCTCAGGACCAAGGCGCAGGCCGAAGGGCTGGGCGACGCACTGGAAGAAACGCTGGAGCCCGACGTCGTCGGCGTCTTCGAGATGGAGGACGGCTCCGGGTTGTGGGAGGTCGGAGCCTATTTCGCGGATGCTCCCGATGACACCGGGCTGGCCTTGCTGGCGGCAGCCTTCGGTGCGAAGCCCTTTGTCATCTCAGAAGTGCCGCCGACGGATTGGCTCGCTCACGTCAGGCGCGATCTTCACCCGGTCGAAGCGGGGCGCTTCTTCGTCTATGGCAGTCACGATGCCGACCGCATTCCAGATGGCCGCGTTGCCCTGCTGATCGAGGCGGCGATGGCCTTCGGCACGGGCCACCATGGCACGACGCAGGGCTGTCTTCTGGCGTTCGAGACGCTGCTGGCCGACGGCCTGGCGCCGGGACCGACAGCGGATATCGGGGCGGGTACGGCGGTTCTGGCGATGGCGGCGGCGAAGGTCTGGCCGGACGCAGCCGTTATTGCGTCGGATATCGATATGGTCGCGGTCGAAGTGGCGCAGGCCAATGTCGACGTGAACGACCTGACGGCGCGGGTCGAATGCATCGAGGCCGCCGGGTTCGATCATCCGCGACTGGCGGCGCAGGCCCCTTATGGTCTGATTTTTGCCAATATCCTGAAAGGCCCACTGATCGACATGGCCCCCGATCTGGCCACCCATGCGGCGCGGGGCGGCTATGCGATCCTTTCAGGCCTGTTGAATTCTCAGGGCGACGAGGTCGTGGCGGCCTATGATGCTGTCGGCTTCGATATGGTCCGCCGCGTCGAAGTCGGCGACTGGACGACACTGAGCCTGCGGCGGCGTTGACCCCGATGGAACGGGAGCTATGCCTGATGAAGCTGTCTCTATAAATCCACCAAGGCAAAACGGGCCGCCCCGATGGACGGCCCGCTGGCAGATCGTAACGGTAATGCGGTCGCCGCTTAGCGATGGCGGGACCAGGTCGCGATGTTGGCCCGCTCCAGGCCGATATCGTTGAGTTCGCGGTCGGTCAGACGGTTCAGCATCTTTACGGTGACGCGACGGTCGTTCCACGAAATGAAACGTCCCAGTACGGCAGTGAACATGCCTGTGGCGGGAGCTGGACGGGCGGGGGTGAAGGCGTCGAAGGTGGCCATGATTTATCCTAGTTCGGAATGAGGCTGCAAAGAGGGGGTGCAGCCCTTTTGGCTGCTTCGGATCAGGTGCAGATAGGGTGGGTTCTCAAACTGCACAAATATCAAGCGGGAATGTCCGCTATGTGCTTTTTGCATAGCAGTATGAGAACCTCGGAAATAGTTGCTGCGCCGCGGCAAGTTTACACGGGAGACCATGGCAATCCTTGTCATGCCGTTCCGCGAATGTCCGTGCTGGCCCTGTGGGCTGGCCTATGCTAGCCAAGGATCAAAGCAAGAACATCAGACGAGGCACGGGGTTGGGCAGATGCGCGTGATGGGAATCGATCCGGGTCTGCGGGCCTGCGGCTGGGGCGTCATCGATGTCGATGGGCCGCGCATTCGCCATGTTGCGAACGGAACCTGTCGCCCGACTGGCACGGCAATGGGTGTCCGCCTGCTGTCATTGCATGCTTTGCTGACCGAGGTTCTGTTGAGACACGCGCCCGATGCGGCTGCGGTCGAACAGACGTTCGTGAACGCGGGCGGGCAAAGCACGCTCAAGCTCGGGCAGGCGCGGGGGATCGCCGTTCTGGTCCCGGCGCAGGCCGGGATCGATGTCGGTGAATATGCCCCCAATACGGTCAAGAAAACCGTCGTGGGCGTCGGTCACGCCGACAAATCGCAGATCCTGCACATGGTTTTGATGCAATTGCCGGGGTGCGCCCCGGATTCGGCGGATGCAGCGGATGCGCTGGCAATTGCGCTGTGCCATTCCGTGCATTTGCAGACCCGCGGACGGCTGGCGGCGGCAGTGGCCCGCGGCACGGAGACATCCGCGTGATCGGGCGGCTGACGGGGCGGCTTGACCACAAGGCAAGCGATCACGTTCTGTTGGACGTAAACGGCGTTGGATATATCGTTCAATGCTCGGACCGTACAATCGCCGCACTGCCACCTGTGCGGACGCCGGTTTCGCTCTGGACCGAGTTACTGGTGCGCGAAGACCTGATGCAGCTTTTCGGATTCCTGACGGTGCAGGAGCGGGAGTGGCACCGCCTTCTCACAAGCGTTCAGGGGATCGGAGCCAAGGGATCACTGGCTATTCTTGGCACGTTGGGTGCCGACGGTGTGGCCCGTGCGATTGCCCTGGGCGATGCGAATGCGGTCAGGGCCGCGCCGGGCGTCGGCCCGAAAATCGCGCAGCGCGTCGTGCTGGAGCTGAAGGGCAAAGCCCCGGCCATGATGCTGATGGAGGGTGGTTCGGCCCCTGACTTGGAAGGGGTGGCGGACGGTCCTTTGGTCAACTCGACCGCAGTCGCGCCAAAGGTCGACGCCAGTGCCCAGTCCGAAGCGCTGTCGGCCCTGTCAAACCTGGGCTATGCCCCGGTCGATGCCGCCCGCGCCGTGGCCGAAGCGGCGAGCGCGGGCGGCGACACACCCGACCTGATCCGCGCAGCGCTCAAGCTGCTGGCCCCGAGGGATTGATGCTGGCGTTTCGCGACATTCTGGATCGCGTAGAAATCGCGCCGCAGGGTGCGAATCTCATGCTGCTGTATCGGAGGCTGGGGTGCAGGTTCGTTGCGTGCTTTATAAAAGCTGCGCAGGAAAACCTCTCGATCCTTGAACGCGTCTCGCCCGCCATGTCCATTGAAGACATCACGACACCGCAACAAGGCTGGATGAGACATTTGCACGCCAGAACGGATGGGTTGAACCGATGATGGACCGTGACCCGCTGCTGGATGCTTCGATCCCCGATGACGTGCCGGACGACCGGGCATTGCGTCCACAGGTGCTGGATGAATTCATCGGGCAGGCTGAGGCGCGGGCAAACCTGCGGATCTTCATCGAAAGCGCACGCAGACGGGTGCAGGCCATGGATCACGTGCTGTTCCATGGCCCTCCGGGGTTGGGCAAGACGACGCTGGCGCAGATCATGGCACGCGAGTTGGGCGTGGGGTTTCGGATGACCTCCGGGCCGGTGCTGGCCAAGGCCGGTGATCTGGCCGCGATCCTGACCAACCTGGAACCACGCGACGTTCTGTTCATCGACGAAATCCACCGCCTGAACCCCGCAGTCGAGGAAGTCCTTTACCCCGCGCTGGAGGATTTCGCGCTGGACCTGGTGATCGGCGAAGGTCCGGCGGCGCGCACCGTGCGCATCGACCTGCAACCGTTCACATTGGTGGGCGCGACGACGCGGCTGGGGCTTCTGACAACGCCGTTGCGCGACCGGTTTGGCATTCCGACGCGACTGGAATTTTATACCATCCCCGAGTTGCACCAGATCGTCACCCGTGGTGCGCGACTGATGGGGGCACCCGCGACTGACGATGGCGCACAGGAAATCGCCCGCCGGGCGCGGGGCACTCCGCGGATCGCCGGTCGCTTGTTGCGACGGGTGGTGGATTTCGCGGTGGTCGAGGGCGACGGGACAGTTACCTCCGCCATCGCTGACCGGGCTTTGACACGTTTGGGTGTGGACCACCTGGGCCTCGACTCCGCTGACAGAAGGTATCTGAGACTGCTGGCGGAAAATTACGGCGGCGGCCCGGTGGGGGTTGAAACGATGGCTGCCGGGCTTTCGGAAAGCCGCGATGCCCTGGAAGAGGTGATCGAGCCATACCTGCTGCAACAAGGGCTGCTTGCGCGAACGCCGCGCGGACGGGTTCTGGCCCAGAAGGGCTGGACGCACTTGGGACTGGACGTTCCTGAACGGGACGATCTTTTCGGGTGAAGCGAAGGTCCGTTGCCGACCTTAATGCTTCGGGAAAAGAAAAATGCGCACAGGCGGATGTGTATCCGACGATCTTTCAACCCGTCGATACCGCCATTAGGTTCGTCATGATCCCGCGATAAGGCTGTTTTCATGATCAAGCTCGATATTCTTTCAGACCCGATCTGCCCCTGGTGCCATATCGGCAAGACAAATCTGTTCCGGGCGCTGCAGAAGCATCCAGACCATCCTTTCGTTCTGGAATGGCATCCGTTTCAGTTGAATCCGGACATGCCTGAAGGGGGCAGGGATCGGCGCGCCTACCTCGAGGAGAAGTTCGGTGGCAAGGAAGGCGCGGTGCGCGCCTATGCCCCCGTCGTCGAAGCGGCGGAGGCGGCGGGTCTCACAATTGATTTCGAGGTCATCAAGGTCACGCCGAACACGCTGGATGCGCACCGGCTGATCCATTGGGCAGGGCTTGAGGAAAAACAGACGCACGTGGTGCAGGCCTTGTTCGAAGCGTATTTCGAGCAGGGCCGCGACATTGGTGATATACCTACTCTGATTGATATCGGTGTGGGCTGCGGCATGGAGCGCGAGATGCTGGACCGTCTGTTCGCATCGGACGCGGACCGCGAGGATATTCGCGCCCGCGATGCCCACGCCCGTGAACGGGGTGTCAGCGGCGTGCCGACGTTCGTGATCGCCAATCAGCATGTGCTGCGCGGGGCGCAGCCGCCCGAATTATGGGGGCAGGTCATCGAGGAAATTCTGGAGGAGTTGAATAAACAGGCCGGATCGGACGCGACTGCCACGTGAGAATTCCGTGACCGCCCGCCCGGAAGCCCCGCCGCCGCAACCGTCCCGTCTGAAACCACGCACCGAGCGCGCACTGTCAATGCCGGAGTTCGTGGCGCTGATGGCTATGCTGTCCGCTACGATCGCGTTTTCCATCGATGCCATGCTGCCCGCCTTGCCGGAAATCGGCCGTGAGCTTTCGCCCGGTGCGCCCAATGCCGCTCAGTTGGTGATCGTCGCCTTCGTGTTCGGCATGGGGCTTGGCACATTGTTCGCCGGGCCGCTGTCGGATGCGCTGGGGCGCAAATGGGTGATGATCGGCGGCGCGGTCGTCTACTCCATCGCCGCCGCACTCGCCACCATCGCGCCCAGTCTGGAAATGCTGCTGGCCGTGCGCGTGTTGCAGGGGCTGGGGGCGTCCGGTCCAAGGGTCGCGGCGCAGGCGATGGTGCGCGACCTTTATGCCGGCCGGGGGATGGCGCGTGTCGCCAGTTTCATAATGATGACCTTCACTCTGGTGCCCGCCATTGCGCCGCTGATCGGCGCGTTCATCATCGCGGGCTTCGGCTGGCGCGGTGTATTCTGGGCCTTCGTCGTGTTCGCGACCATCTCGGGTCTCTGGCTGCTGATCCGTCAGCCCGAAACCCTGCCTGTCGGTTTGCGCCGTCCCCTGCGGATCGCGCAGCTGCGCGCGGCAGTGGTCGAGGTCTTCGTCCATCGTAACGTCCGCCGGGCGATCATCATGCAGACGCTGGTGTTCGGCATCCTGTTTGCCACCATCATCAGCATACAGCCGATCTATGAGTTCACCTTCGGCCGGGCCGATACGTTCCCGATCTGGTTCGGTCTGGTCGCCCTTCTGTCCGGAGGGGCGTCCTTTCTGAACGCATCGCTCGTCGGACGGTTGGGGATGCCGTATCTGGTAAGGCTTGCGCTGGCGTCGCATCTGGTGCTGTCGCTCGTGCTGGCCGCCGGGTGGGCCACGGGACTGACGCCCGAAGGCTGGCGCTTCGGCTTGTTCGTGGTCTGGCAGGTCGGCGTTTTCGCTATGGCGGGGCTGACCATCGGCAACCTGAACGCCATCGCGATGCAGCCGATGGGGCACATCGCGGGGATGGCGTCGTCGGTGATTTCAGCCGTCTCGACCATTGTCGCCGTTTTCGTGGCCGCACCCATCGGGCTGGCGTTCAATGGCACGCCGGTGCCTCTGATGCTGGGGGTTGCTGTCTGCGCCGCGCTTGGTCTGTTGCTGGCGCGCAGGTTGCGGGAGCAATAGGGGGTCCCCGGCGGTGCGCTCCGCCGGGGACCGATCTGAAGGTACGAGGGAACATACCTGTCAGAACTGGGTCAGAACGACCGGGTAAAGGTCCCGGACGGTCCGGTCAGAAGGCCGCTGCCGACACGCAATTCGTCCGGCTGACTGATCAGCGCGGGGTCGATTGGTGGGCCGCCGCAGGCCGCCAGGGCCAGCAACCCAAGGACACCGAGGGCCCGCATCAGAACCGCACTCGCGCGCCGACCAGCAGCGTGTCGATATCGTTGAAATTCGCACCGGGACGGTCGAGTTCGTACCGGCGGTAACCGACGTAGAGATCCGTACCGACGGCATCGAGACGCTGGACGAACTGGAGCCCGTAGGATGTGGAGTCGTCACCCGCTTCCAGGACGTCGTCGTTATTCGAATAATCGACCGAGAACGCCGACGTGCCCAGGCTGGTCATATTGTTCGTTTGATAGCCCAACTTGACGTATCCGAACGAGGTATCGCGCGTGTCGGTCGGATCGTCCCGATCCATCTCTCCCGCAGCCAGAGTCAGACTGAGGCCGGTGGGTGTGTGCAGGACCGAAACCGACCCGTTGGTGATATCGTCGTTGTTGGCGTTCTGGGCATATGCCAGCGCGCCTCCGACTGTGAATGCACCCAGCGTGCCGCTATAATTGGCCGAGACGTCGTAGATATCGGTGCCCGCCGAAACACCCAGCGTGACGCCGCCGAAGCTCGGCGTGTCGTAGCGGATGCGGTCCTGACGGCTGAGGCCGTCGAGGTTGGTGAAGGCGCTGCCGATGTTGACCGTGGTCAGGGCACCGGTGGTGCTGTCGGTGAACAGGATGCCACCCGCCTGATCAGAGACACCGGAATATCCAACCACGGAGGTGCCGGACAGGTCGACTTCGGACGTGCCGTTCGACGCGGTGTCACCCTGGCCCAGTGTCAGGCGACCGAAGCGGGGATTTTCGACGAACAGTTCCAGCTTGCGTTGGCTGAAGAAGTCGTCGCCATCAGTATTCGGTTCCAGCTGATTGACGTTGGCGGTCGAATTGCTTTCTGCCTGCACTTCGATGTTGAAGCCGATCGTCGTGTCGCCGATGTCACCCTGTCCCAGAATGCGGAACCGGGTGGAGGAATTGTCGTTGTCTACAAAGAAGCTGTCGGTGCTCTGCCCATCGTCGGTCAACAGGACGCCGCGGTTCACCTGACCGGACAGCGAAATCGACATGCCGGTGCCTCCGCCCGTGACGATGGTTTCCTGCGCGACGGCGGGGGCTGCGAGGGCTGTCAGAGCCAGGGCCGAAACAGTGAAGGCGAGTTTGGTTTTCATGATTGTTTCCTCAGAGGGTTGGGCCTGTGCTCGGGCCCGTTGAACTCCCTCGATGATGACACGCCGTGCGGGCTGCAACGATCCCGTGTGGCGGCGGGGTAACCACGAAAATGTTATATATAAAATATTGAAAAATATCAGAAAGTTTTCCTTCGGGGCGCTTAAAGCGGACGCAAGACAAGTCGGCGCGCGGCGGGCGGACAAGATGTGATTCCGTGCCTCTCGAAAAGTTACTTGCGGCCTTTTGGCGCAGCGGGTCACGCCAGCGCGATCATCGTTTTCCGTGACTTGTCCGCCTCGCACCGTCGAGCCTGTTTCACAGACCAGTGTGCAGCCCGTGAAAATGCGGGGGCGATTCTGATGTGCACAATAACCTGGTCTCAAATGCACAGAAGATCCGGCGCCCGTTACCTCCGACTCACGGTCAGCAATAAAGGTCAATCCGTTCGCTGCTTGGCCGCCCCCGCGTGCACCGCCAGATCGCGGGCGATGGAGAATGCACCCTTGATGCGGTCCGCCTCGGACGGAAACTCCGAGATGACGACCAGCTTGTCGCCCTTGATCCTGGCGGCGCCGTTCCTTGCCTTGATGAAATCAACCAGACCTTCGGGCCGCGCAAAGCGGTTGCCGTGAAATTCGACCGTTGCACCCCTGGCCCCGACGTTCAGCTTCTCGACACCCGCAGCCTTGCACATAGATTTGATGCGCACGATCCGCAGCAGGACATTCACTTCGCGGGGCAGAGGACCGAAACGGTCGATGAGTTCGGCGGCAAAGCCTTCCAGTTCGACTTTCCGATCCAGACCCGACAGGCGACGATAGAGACCCAGACGGGTATCCAGGTCGGTGACGTAGTCTTCGGGGATCAGGACCGGAACACCCAGATTGATCTGGGGTGACCAATCGTCGGACAGCGCATCGGGCAGGTCGGCCTTGCCGGATTTCAGCTTCTCGATCGTCTCCTCCAGCATGGATTGGTACAACTCGAAGCCGACTTCGCGCATGTGACCGGACTGTTCTTCGCCAATGATGTTGCCACCGCCGCGCAGGTCCAGATCCTGGCTTGCAATGTTGAACCCGGCACCGAGCGCGTCGATAGACCCAAGCACCTTCAGGCGTCGCTCGGCCTGTGGCGTCAGCTTGGCGCGCGGTTTGGTGGTCAGGAACGCATAGGCGCGCGTCTTGGAGCGACCCACGCGCCCCCTGATCTGATAAAGCTGCGACAGGCCAAACATGTCGGCGCGCCAGATGATCATGGTATTGGCGGTCGGGATGTCGATGCCGCTCTCGATGATCGTCGTCGACAGCAGGACATCGTATTTGCCGTCGTAGAAGGCGTTCATCCGCTCGTCCAGATCTCCTGCCGCAAGCTGTCCGTGGGCAATCACATAGGTCAGTTCCGGCAGCTGTTCGCGCAGGAACGCTTCCATGTCAGGCAGGTCGGTAATGCGGGGGACGACCATGAAGGATTGCCCGCCGCGATAATGTTCGCGCAGCAATGCTTCGCGGGTCTGGACGGTGTCGAATTCGGACACATAGGTACGGATGGCAAGACGGTCTATCGGCGGAGTGCCGATGATCGACAGATCGCGCACGCCGGTCAGCGACATCTGCAACGTGCGCGGAATCGGCGTGGCGGACAGGGTCAGAACGTGAATATCGGACCGCATTTCCTTGAGGCGTTCCTTGTGGGTGACGCCGAAATGCTGTTCCTCGTCGATAATCAACAGGCCAAGCTCGGCGAATTTTACCTGCTTTGCCAGCAGGGCGTGGGTGCCAATGGCGATGTCGACGGTTCCATCCGTCAGACCGGCGCGGGTCGCGTTGGCATCCTTGGTGGTCACGAACCGCGATAGCTGCCGCACCTTGATCGGCAGTCCGCGAAACCGGTCCTGAAACGACTTGGCGTGTTGCCGTGCCAGCAGGGTCGTCGGTGCGATGACGGCCACCTGCTTGCCGGCGGTGACCGCGATGAAGGCAGCGCGCATCGCTACCTCGGTCTTGCCAAAGCCCACATCGCCGACAACAAGCCGGTCCATCGGACGGCCCGAGGCGAGGTCTTCGGCCACGTCCTCGATGGCCTGTAACTGATCGTCGGTTTCCTCGTAGGGGAAGCGGGCGGCGAAGGTTTCCCACATGTCGCGGGGTGCCTCCAGAATGGGTGCCTTGCGCAGGGCACGTTCCGCCGCGATCCGCATCAGGCGTTCGGCGATCTGGCGGATGCGTTCCTTCAGGCGGGCCTTGCGGGCCTGCCATGCGCCGCCGCCCAACTTGTCGAGAAGACCTTCTTCCTGCCCGTATCGGGACAGCAGTTCAATATTCTCGACCGGCAGGAACAGGCGGTCGCCGCCCGCGTATTCCAGTGCCAGACATTCATGCGGCGCGCCCGCCGCCGTGACCGTCTCCAGCCCGATGAACCGTCCGACACCATGATCGACGTGAACGACCAGATCGCCCATTGACAGGGCCTGCGCCTCGGTCAGGAAGTTCTCGGCACGGCGTTTCTTTTTCTTGCCGCGGATCAGGCGTTCGCCCAGCACGTCCTGTTCGGAAATCACCGTCAGCCTGCCCCTGCCGACCGGCCCCTCCCAGCCCCGATCCAGCGCCCAGATCGCCAGCCCGACTTCGCCCTTGGCAACGTCTTCCAGCCGCTTGACGACACGGGTACCGGTGACGCCCTGATCTTCAAGCAATCCTTGCAGACGCTCGCGCGCGCCGCCGGAATAGGATGCGATCACAACGCCGCCATCCGCCCGCTTGGCGGCGATGTGGTCGGCCAGCGTGCCGAACAGGCTCACATCCTCCAGCTGCCGTTCGGGCGCGAAGCTGCGACCGATCCGCCCACCCGCGTCGATGACACCCGGGCCGGGGGCAGCGGGTAGAGGGTTCAGATGCAGCGTGCGGTGGGAGGCCAGTGCGACATCGAGGTCTTCGGGGCGCAAATACAAGGTCTCGGGCCGGGCGGGTTTATATACGCTGTCGACGCGCCCCTTGGCCTGCATCGCCTCGCGCCGATTATCATACATATCCGCGATCTGAATCCATCGGTCGGCGTGATGCGCGGGCGTGGCGTCGTCCAGCACGAAGGTCGCGTCGGGCAGATAATCGGGCAAAGTCTCCAGCGTTTCGTGGAAGAACGGCAGCCAGTGTTCCGCGCCCTGTGGTTTCTTGCCAGCGCTGACCGCTTCGTAGAGCGGGTCGTCAGTGCCCGCCGCCCCGAACTCGATGCGATAGGTCTGACGGAACCGGGTGATCGCCGGACCGTCCAGGATGACTTCGGAAACCGGCGCAAGTTCGATCATCTTCAATTGATCGGTCGTGCGCTGCGTCACCGGATCGAAGCGGCGCAGCCCGTCCAGCGTGTCGCCGAACAGGTCCAGACGCACTGGCGCAGGCTGACCCGGGGGCCAGATGTCGATGATACCGCCGCGCGGCGACCAGTCGCCCGGCTCAACCACGGTGGGGGTCTGGGTAAAACCCATGCGGACAAGGAACAGGCGCAAGGCATCCTCGTCGATGCGCTGGTTCAGACGGGCGGCAAAGCCCGCACCTTTCAGCGTCGCGCGCGCAGGCATACGCTGCGTCAGCGCAGACAGCGTCGTCAGCAGGATGAATTCGCCGGTGAACCCATGCGCCAGCGCCGTCAGCGTCGCCATACGTGTGGCGCTGATTTCGGCAGCGGGACTAAGCCGGTCATAGGGCAGGCAGTCCCATGCAGGAAAGCGCAACACGGTGACGCCCGATTGGTGCGCACGGATTGCAGCGGCCATTGCCTCGGCCCGTTTGTCGTCGCGGGCGACATGAACGACAGGTTTGCCGCTTTCCAGTTCGCGCAACAAAACGCGGGCGTCGAAACCCTCGGGCGCGCCGCCGACGCGGATATGGCCTTGCGGCAAAGGAGAGAGGGCGGTGTCGGGCATCCGCGTCAGGTAACGGCGCGGGCGCGGGTGTCAACCATGCGCCATACCCGTATTCATATCCCCAGGACGTTGGCGCTCAGATTGACCCACATGCCCCACATCGATGTGACGAAGATCGACACGATGCCAAGGAACTGGATCAGACGTCGGGTGCGGAACAGAAGGTTGCCCAGATCTGACGCGTCCAACCCGTCGACCTTGCGGGCAGCGCGCAGGGTGACCCACGCAACAAGCATCAGCGGCAGAAACAGCAGCAGGATCGCCTGCGCGAATTCCACCCGATACAGAAAACCCAGCAGGGCCAGCATCGTGACCAGAAAGAAACTAAAGGCGGTTGTGATCAGGCCGGTTTCTTCGGCGATGAACAGAATGCGACGAGCATGGATGTTGGCCAGCACATGCATGTCCTCCAGCGACTGCTCGTTTCCTCTGGCCGCTCGGCGCACCATGTCGAAAGGCACGCCCACGACCCAATGCGATGCCGTTGACCACAGCACGGCGAGCGCGATCCAGAACCAAAGGTTCGAGAAGGACCTAAAGTCGATGGCTTCGAGAGCCAGTTCCAGGAAAAGAAAATCCAAGGTTCAGCTTGATCCATAGCAACCGTCGCACCCATGTCGCCCACGCAAGGGGGGATGGCAAGTCGGGCGGCGGTTGAACCCAGCCTCCGGTCGTGCGACCGAAGGGGAACTGTCACAAAGGTACATCATGACGGCCAAGTCTGCGCCCGGATTCCCTGCCTCTCGCCCCCGCCGTCTGCGCCGGACCCCGGCGCTGCGGGCGCTGGTCCGAGAGGACCGGCTGTCGGTCGACGACCTGATCTGGCCCGTTTTCGTCTGCGACGGTGACAACGCGACACAGGAAATCGCGTCAATGCCGGGCGTGATCCGCCGGTCCGTTGACCTGACCGTGGAAGCGGCGGCCGAAGCGCAGGCGGCTGGCATTCGCGCGATCTGTCTGTTTCCCTATACAGACGGCAACCTCAAGACCGACGATTGCGCCGAGGCATGGAATCCCGAGAACCTGTCCAACCGTGCCACCCGCGCGATCAAGGCCGCCGTGCCCGACATCGCGATCATGACGGACGTGGCGCTGGATCCATATAACGCGCAGGGCCACGACGGCATTCTGCGCGACGGCGTCATCGTAAACGACGACTCGGTAGCGGCTCTGGTCAAAATGGCCATGGCACAGGCCGAAGCAGGGGCCGATATTCTGGGACCATCGGACATGATGGACGGTCGCATCGGCGCGATCCGTAGTGCCTTGGAAGACGCGGGCCTGTGCGATGTGACGATCATGTCCTATGCTGCCAAATACGCCTCGGCCTTCTATGGTCCGTTCCGGGATGCGGTGGGGGCATCGGGTGCGTTGAAGGGTGACAAGAAGACCTATCAACTGGATCCGCTGAATGCCGATGAAGGTCTGCGTTGCGTCGCCCGCGATATTGCCGAGGGCGCGGATATGGTCATGGTCAAGCCGGGTATGCCCTATCTGGACCTTTGCGCGAAGGTGAAGGATCGTTTTGGCGTGCCGACCTTTGCCTATCAGGTGTCGGGAGAATACGCGATGATCCGGGCGGCGGCGGGAAACGGGTGGATCGACGGGGAAAAGGCCATGATGGAGAGCCTGATGGCGTTCCGCCGGGCCGGTTGCGACGGTGTGCTGACCTATTTCGCGCCCGAGGCGGCGCGGCTGATCGGGGCCGGATGGGAATAGAACAATGGCGGCGAACCTTTGCCTATATCGTCGCGACTGCGCGTAAGGCTTGCAAACCTGCTTGCAAGCGGCCATGTGGGAGTTGCGACGTTATCCATATCGACGACACCTTCTTAAGGCTCAGTCTTTCGATCTTGCACTGACGCTAGCCGACCTGCCGCATCCTGTGGGCAGTTTAAGAAGGAGATCGACGATGGCTACTGGCACCGTCAAATGGTTCAATACTACTAAAGGCTTCGGCTTCATCGCCCCCGACGGCGGCAGCAAGGACGTGTTCGTGCACATTTCTGCTGTTGAGCGCGCGGGCCTGACCGGTCTGGCCGACAACCAAAAAGTCACGTTCGATATCGAGCCCGGCCGTGACGGCCGCGAGAGCGCGACCAACATCGAACTGGCCTGATTTTCGAACCCTTTCGAGGGTTCCGACAGTCTGAAAGGCGTCCCGGAAACGGGGCGCCTTTTTCGATTCAGACCGATGCGGATCGACCTTACCGGACTGCCTGCTCACTTTTCCGACTTTGATCGTTTCGCCTGAATCGGCCTGCCGGAATGCAGATCTCCTTATGCGATTCGCACTGCGTTGTGATGTTGATCGGCCTGTGCCGCTGCGGCGGGAACAAGCCGGAAATCACGGGTCCGATGAAGGCTTTTCCGCCGAGGTTTCCGGGCGCGATTTTTCGGGCAGGAAAGTGCGCAGGAACGGGGCAGTAAGGAGCGAGGTTGTGCACGAAAAGGCACGGATGATCACTTGGGGAAGCATCGATGACGGCGTTGCGTCCTAATGGGCGCGGGTAGAGAGATCACCCCTTTGTAATCCAAACTGGAGAAGAACGATGAAAAGCATTCTTGCGACAGCTGCTGCCGTCCTTGCCCTTGCCGCCCCCTCCTGGGCGCAGAGCGCAATGGATACCGATGGCGATGGATACGTCTCGATGGAAGAGCTTCAGACCGCCTATCCGGATATGACAGCGGACAACTTCGCCGCGATGGACACCGATGCAGATGGGTTGCTGAGCGAAGAAGAAGTTCAGGCCGCACAGGACTCTGGTGCGCTGCCGTCCTGACGCGACACTGACCGGGTTGGATGGCCCGATCTGACAATATGACGCCCGGATCAAGCGGTCCGGGCGTTTTTGCCGGGCAGTAGCGTGACGCCGCGCAATCAGGTCCAGGAGCAGGAGCCTCGTGCCCCTGCCATTGCGGGTATGCTCCGCCGTGCCTTGATACAGATCAAAGGACATGGCAGTTTTCGAACAAACGGCGACGGCCCCACATTTTTTCGGACATTTCCTGGCCATGGCCCACATGGATTTTTTACTTGCGACCTCGGACTGTTCGTCCTGTCCGATCCGGCACCGGGCCGTCTGTGCCTCTTGTAACGGGGCGGAACTGAACCGCTTGTCCGACATGAAGTCCTATCGATCGTGCAAGGCGGGCGAGGTCATCGCTCTGGAGGGCGGAGTGCTGCCGTTCGTCGCCTCGATCGTCACCGGCTGCGCGACGTTGACGCAATCGCTGGAAGACGGGCGGATGCAAATGGTCGGGCTTTTGCTGCCATCGGACTTTCTGGGCCGTCCGGGCCGTGCCACCGCGCCGTTCGAAGTCGTCGCAGTCACGGATACGATGCTGTGCGTGTTCGAACGCCTGGCTTTCGAGCGGATGATGGCAGAAACGCCGCATGTGGCGGATCGCCTTCTGAAAATGGCGTTGGATGAACTGGACGCGGCGCGCGACTGGATGCTGCTGCTGGGCCGCAAGACCGCACGCGAAAAGGTCGCGACGCTGCTGGCGATTATTCTGCGCCGCGCCCCCTCGGCAGCCTTTCCGTTGCGCGCGGAACTTCCCCTCTCGCGGGAAGCGATGGCGACTTATCTGGGTTTGACCATCGAAACCGTGAGCCGCCAGATGACCGCCCTTCGCAAGGACGGGTTCATCCGCCTTGAAGGCACACGCGGCATTGTCTGTGGTGATCTGCCCTCGTTGATATCCGTGACGGGCGATGAAACCGTAATATTGTCTGACTATGGCCGGAACGACCGATCCGCTTGATCTGAAACAAGGCTGACGACGGTCGAGCATGCGACCCCGCCCGCACAGGCGGGAAGGGACCGGTATGTTCGACTGTCTGAAGTTCGTCACGTCGGTCTGATCGTGCTTGCGGCGGCTATTGCGGCGAATTGGGCACGCGACGTGGCCTACATGGTTCATGCGTTCATTATCATGGGCGTTTCGGCCGGCCTGTTCTTCTGGACATTGCGGACGATTCCAGCCAACGGCACACCTATCGCGCCCCGGCCCTCACCCGTGGGATACATGGACGGGCCGGTCCGCGCGGGCGTCATCGCGACCGCGTTCTGGGGTCTCGCTGGCTTCCTCGTGGGCACATATATCGCTTTTTCAACTGGCGCTCCCGGTCCTCGACATCGAGTGGGCGTAGCCTTGCGCGAACTTCGGACGGCTTCGGCCACTGCATACCTCTGCGGTGATCTCCGCCTTCGGGGGCAACGCCCTGATCGCGTCATCGTTCTATATCGTGCAGCGGACCTGCGCCGCGAGGCTCTGGGGTGGCAACGCTGCCTGGTTCGTCTTCTGAGGTTACAACCTGTTCATCGTTCTGGCCTCGACCGGCTATCTGCTGGGGGCCACACAATCGAAGGAATACGTCGAGCCTGAGTGGTACATAGATATCTGGCTGACGATCGTCTGGTTGACCTATCTTGCGGTGTTCATGGCCACAACGCTGTCGGTTTTTTCCTGACCGCCGGGTTTCTCGGGATGATATGTTATTTCGTCCCAAAACAGGCGGGCCGTCCGGTTTATCCCTTCAAGCTGTCGATCATCCACTTCTGGGCGCTGATCTTTCTGTATATCTGGGCTGGGCCGCATCACCTGCACTACACCGCGCTTACCGATTGGGCGGCGACGCTGGGCATGGTGTTCTCGATTATCCTGTGGATGCCCAGTTGGGGCGGCATGATCAACGGCCTGATGACGTTGCAGGGCGCGTGGGACAAGGTCCGCACCGACCCGATCATCCGCATGTTCGTGGCCAGCCTTGCCTTCTACGGCATGTCGACCTTTGAGGGCCCGATAATGTCAATCCGGGCAGTCAAGTCGCTGTAGCATTATACTGACTGGACCATCGGCCACGTCCACAGCGTCGCCCTTGGTTGGAATGGACTGATTACATTCGGAGCGTTGTATTTCCTGACGCCGAAACTCTGGGGCATGGTGCAGATGCACTCGGTCGGTGCGATCAATGTTCACTTTTGGCTCGCGACGATGGGGGATCGTTCTCTGCGCGGCTTCGATGTGGGTGTCGGGCATCATGGAGGGCCTGATGTGGCGCGAGGTCGATGCTAACGGCTTCCTTGTCAACAGTTTCGCCGACACCGTAGCCGCCAAATATCCGATGTATGTCATCCGTGGCCTTGGCGGCGTCCTCTACCTCGCCGGGGCACTGGTGATGGTCTGGAACATCTGGATGACGATCCGCGCACCCGACGCGCGGCCCGTCCTTGCCGCCATCCCGGCAGAGTGAGCGATATGACCAAAGACCCCCGCAGCCCGAACCATGACCCGACGAGCGCCCCGATGGCCGAAACCGGCAAGGAAAGCGTGGTCAGCGGCGACATTCCCAACGAAACCCTGCACGAGACGCGTCCGTCACCTTTCATCAGCGGTAGGAACGCAACGCAACGCTTCTGCTGGTCGCGAGTCTTCTGGTCGTCAGCGTCGGCGGCATCGTAGAGATCGTGCCGCTGTTATGACTGGACAACACGATTGAGGAAGCTGAGGGAATGCGCCCCTATTCCCCGCTGGAGCTGGCTGGGCGCAAATCTATGTCCGCGAGGGCTACTACGTCTGCCACAGCCAGATGATCCGTCCGATGCGGGACGAGGTTAAGCGCTATGGCAATTACAGTCTTGCTGCGGAATCGATGTACGATCACCCGTTCCAGTGGGGTCCAAACGCACCGGGCCGGATCTGGCGCGCGTTGGCGGGCGGTATTCCGACGAATGGCATGTCGACCATCTGATCGATCCGCAAAGCGTAGTCCCAGAAAGCGTCATGCCGAATATGCATTTCCCGCCGATACACGCCTGTCGCCCGACTATATCGGCAATCTTGTGACGACCCCCGCAATGGTCGGCGTCCCTTACACGGACGCGATGATCCAGAATGCGTGCGCTGACTTCATCGGTCAGACCGATTCTTTGGGCTATGTCGATGGATTGTTGGAGCGCTATCCGGGTGCACAGGTCCGCAACTTCAATGGACTGCCTGAGACGACCGAGATGGATGCCCTGATCGCCTATCTGCAAACGCTCGGCACCTTGGTCGATTTTTCGACCTTCACGCCCGATCCAAGCCGCTGAGGAGGCCCCGAAGGAGACCTATACCTTCCTACGACAACTGGCCGACAGCTGAGTGCTGCTGATTATGACCGGCGTGTTTCTGGGCGTGATCGGCTGGGCGTTCCGCCCGGTTCGCGCGAAATGCACGACGACGCAGCCAACATCCCGTTCCGATACGATGACATGGAGCCGTCCGACGCACTGTCTTCCGGGACCTGCCCGGATTGCCCCCGTGCCACACCGGAGGGCTCGAAGGAGCATGTCGATGCCTGAGCCAGAGCAAAAAGAGATCGACAAGGCCACCGGCACCGAGACGACGGGCCATGACTGGGATGGTATCAAAGAGTTGAATACGCCTTTGCCGCGCTGGTGGCTGTGGACCTTCTACGCCACCGTGGTCTGGGGCATAGTCTATACCATCCTGTTCCCGGCGTGGCCGCTTCTGAGCAACGCGACCGCAGGCGTGCTGGGGGTTATTCGACGCGGGGCAAGGTTGCGGCCGACATCGCGCGCGTGGCCCTGTCGAATGCCGACCTGACCGAGCGCCTGGCGACGCTCGACCTTGCCGATCTGGACGAGAATGAAGCCTCCGCGCTTTCGCGGTCTCGCCCGGCGCGGCGCGTCCGTCTTCCGCAACAATTGCTCGCAATGGTATGGCGCGGGCGCGGCGGGCGTGCAGGCGTCGGGCTACCCCAACCTTCTGGATGACGATTGGCTGTGAGGCGGGCAGATCGAGGACATCGCCTACACCATTCGCCACGGCATCCGAAACGAGGAGGATATTGACGTCCGCTGGTCGAAATACCTGCCTTCAAGGATATTCTGCGAAGCCGCAGAGGTCACGGCGATCGCCGCCTTCCTGCGCAGCCTGTCGGGACTTGACCACGACGCCGCGCTGGCCATTCAGGGGGCCGCTTTGTTCGCAGAGAGAGCTGCGCCGCCTGTCATGGCGAGAACGGCTTTGGAGACCGCGATGTCGGGGCTCCGAACCTGTCGGACGCGATCTGGTTGCGTGGCGGTACGCAGGACGCCATCGAGTATCAGATCCTTGCCCCCGTCAGGGTGTCATGCCGCCCTGAAGCGCCCGTCTGAGCGAGGCGGAGGTGTGTGCTGTCGCGGCCTATGTTCATGGCCTGCGGGGCGGTGAGCGTCAGATCGCGAACTAGCCCCTTGCCATGGATGCCGCATATCAGCCCTTGAATTAGCGGTTTCTGTTTGCTGCCATATCCGAGGCAGTTCAGCGTCCATCCGGACAATCGTCGCGGCCATGTGGACCTGCTTGCGCGGGGTTACCTTCACGGCTGATTTTGCGGACCCGGTCTGACATCTGAACGCGAAAGCCTTGATGCAGATCAAGATCCGTCCACTGGGGCAAGGCCGGCGTCAAGCGCCAGCGCGCTGCAGCCGAAGCGACCGGTGGGGGCGATGCGGTGGCCCGTCATGGCGCGGCAGTGTCGAGGAATGTGCCGGCACCCGGACCTCCTGCAGGGGGGAAACCCTGAGCGACTGTATCGACTGCAATGCCTGCGTCGCCATCAGCCCCATGGGCATAGATATCCGCGAGGGCCAGCAGATGGAGTGCGTCACCTGCGCCCTTTGCATCGACGCCTGCGACGAGGTCATGGCCCGGATCGGTCGCCCGCGCGGATTGACAGATTATCTGGCGCTCGACGATCGCCCGCCAGTGTTGCCGGGAGAACATGCCGCCACCCGCCCAATGGGGTCCCATGCGGAGCCGAACGTGCCGCACACTATCGCGGCCGGCATCATCCCGACCCCGGCGCGGCGTTCCGCGCCGCCATCCGTTCTGAATCGGCCGGATATTCGGGACTGGATGCCCACGCCGGTCTGGCAACACATTTTCCGGCCCCGCATGGTGGTCTATACGCCGGCCTGGGCCGCAATCAGGGTTGCCCTGGTGGTAGCTCTGATTGTGCGACCCGAGATCGAGATAACCGTAGCCCCGGTCCGCAATCCGACTTGTAACCCTCTCGGATGGTTCGATCCGCAACGCCTATGACATCCGGTTGCGCAACAAGCATGGTGAGGTATGCGACTTTGCATTTTCGCTGACGTCCGCCGATCCGTTGAGTATCGCGCTGGAAGGCGAAGACGGTTTCGTCGTGACAATGCCGCCCGACGCGACGCAGCTTCAACGCGTCTACATGACTTCACGCCCGCAAGATCACGCAGCACAAACCGCGCGCAGCGCATTCCGTTTCTGGGTCGAGGATACAGCCTCGGGCGAGCGGATCTATCAGGACACTATCTTCAACGGACAGGAGAGCTTCGATGCGCGCACTGGCACGGCGGGTTAGGCCCCTGAATGGCTGGTATGTGGCTGGCATGTTTGTCGGCGGTTTCGCGATCATCATCGGCGTGAACCTGGTTCTTGCCATCAGCACCATCCGGACGTTTCCGGGCCTGGAAACCGACAATATCTATATTGCCTCGCAACAGTTCGATGCCGAATACGCCGCGCAGGAAGCGCTGGGCTGGACGGTTTTACTTGATCACGACGATGCACGTCTTCGCCTTGCCATCACCGATACGGACGGCGAATCTGTTCGTCCCGGAATCGTCGCCGCCACGCTGGGTCGCGCCACGACGGTCGCGCAGGATTGCACTCCGGACTTCGATTGGAATGACACAGTTTTTCTTGCGTCCGCCCTACTGGAACCTGCGCCTTGACCTGCGCGCGCCGGATGGAACGCCCTTCCTCCTTCGCGTTCCCCTTCGGGTGACGGACTGACCGCGCGGAGCCTGTCTGCCTGCGCCCGCTGTCACAGGATACGAGGAGCATGCGCTGGACACACAGGCTTCGACGATCCTGAGGCCGACACGGCGGGCGATAACCGTCTGCCCGGTTTGCCATAGCCAGCTTGGCGCCGATGCGCGCCACAGCCCTGTCGGTCGCTATCTGTTCTGGGTCGGTCAAGGTGACGGACAGGATAAACCCGGAGTATGCCCTTAAGCCCCAACGCCAATCGGGCAGGTAACACCGGTTCCGCCGATCCCGCAGTATCCGCGTGGATTCTTCGACAGGTACTGCTGATGGTATTCCTCGGCCACATAGAAAGCCGGGGCATCCACGATCTCGGTCGTGATTTCGCCGTAGCCTGCATCGCGTAGTCTGGGGGCGAATGCCTCGGATGCGGCCTTGGCCGCCTGCATCTGCGCGTTGGAATACGCATAGACACCGGAGCGGTATTGCGTGCCGCGATCGTTGCCCTGCCGCATGCCCTGGGTCGGGTCGTGGCCTTCCCAGAAAACGCGCAATAGATCATCATACGTCACGATGGAGGGGTCATAGATCACGCGGACGACTTCATTATGGCCGGTGCGGCCCGAACAGACCTCGTCGTAAGTGGGGTTCGGGGTGTGCCCCCCGGCATAGCCGACCAGCGTCATGTGGACGCCGGGGATCTGCCAGAACATGCGTTCAACGCCCCAGAAACAGCCCATGCCGAACATGGCTTCTTCCATATCTTCGGGTACGTCGTTGGACAGGGGCGTGCCGAAGACATGGTGCGTTTCGGCGGTGGAGATCGGCGTGTCTCGTCCGGGCAGGGCGGCATCTTTGGCGATCAATTCGGACTTCTGGCGTTGAAACAGCATCTTTAGTACTCCTTTGTCCTCCAATATGGGGTCGTTATTCGGCGATGACGAGGGGGCGGCGGCTGAGCGTGGTTTCGTGTCCTTCGACCGGGTGGCGCGGCATTCAAGGATCAGCGCCGCACGTTCACCGAAGCGACCCACGGCGCGACCCACCAGTGACGCGGAGACGATGTTGATCGCCAGCGTCGCCATGAACAGCGCCGTGATCTGATGCACCCGAACTGCGGGGGAGAGGAAGAACGCGGCAGCGGCCAGGAGGGCGGTGAAGCCCCCGGCAAACCAATAAGTCAGGTCATGTCGGAGCCGTCGAAGCCCGCCATCTCGGCCACAAAACTATTCAGAAGCGCGGACCATGTTGCGAATGACACCGGCAGGAGAATTGCGAACAGCATCAAAAGCGCCTCGGGGCGTTGCCAGCGGGGAAGCGTCGGAGCTGCGGCGAGGGAAAGAGGCGCATGCCGGTTGGCCTACGCCCCCGACCGGGAGGGCGTCCAGCGAGTTCTGTTTCAAAAAGTGCCGCTGTAGGATGCATTTAGAGCGAAGATGAATCCCGCCCGCACAGTGCAGCGCGGACGGGGCAAGGGTCGTGTGTGAGCGCGAAGCGATCAGACGTGATCGTCCAAGCGGTCTCCTATCAGCGAGTTAGGTTTGCCGGCGAAGGCACCGCCAGCGGCCGCGGCCAGACCCAGGATCGAGGCCAGCGACAACAGCAGCGCGGCGGCCGACAGGGCATCGCTTGCGGCTTGTGCCGCCTCAACGGTTTGTGTCTGCACGGCTTCGACAGCGGCTTCGGCTTCGTCCAGTGCAGTCAGCGCCCCGTCCTCGACCGATTGGACGATCTGTTGCGCATCCTCTGGTGTAACACCCAGGCGGCGTTCCATGACAGCTATCGCCTCCTGACGGTCCTCATCCGAGATGATCGCGTTCGGGCCTTCAACCAGACGGTCGAAGAAGGCCGCGATGTCGGCACCCGCATCGCCCGGCGAGCGCAGGATATCGTTCAGGGTGTCGCGCGCCTCGGACATGGCGGCCTGCTGTTCCTGCTGGCTGAACACGTTGCGAAAGGCAATGGTTGCTTCCTCACGGATGTTGGCTTCGGTGATACCGGCCTCGGCCAGACGGTCCTGCACATCCTGCGGCAAGGCATCAAGCGAGATGGAGCCGGCGATTTCACCGACGTTCGGCATCGACAGATCGTCGGGTACGACCGCTTCGCCGACATTCGCGGCGGCGTTGACAGTGCCACTGATAATCGACGACGTAGCGCCGAAGATCATGCCGCCTCCGGTGACAGCGGCCCAGGCCAGGAAAATAGTGGCGACCGACCATACGGCAGCACCATGAAGAACGGATGCGATCGGACGGGGAATGCCAGCCAGACGCGCGGCGACATATCCACCGACACCCAATGCGATCAATTGCGTAATGACCATGTAGATACCCGATCCGATACCGACCCCTTCCACGGGGTTCCGGTCATAGAGCGGGTCAACGATGGCGGCACCGATGCCGATACCGAAAGTCGTAAACAGGATCATCAGGGCAACGGACACCACAGATCCCGCAATGATGGCGCCCCAGGATACGCGGCGCACGGTTCCGGTTGCAGGGGCGGCAACGGGGGGTGCGGTGACATATGTTTCGCTCATGGGATCGTCCTTTTGCTTCGGGGGCGACGCCGTTACGTCTTGGCTTTCCAACACGGCCGATCACAAATCGGTTCCCCCCTTGTGCGCATGTCCCGGATCGGTGCGACTGACATTCGGGGCGACGGCCTGCTAACGGATCGACGCCGGAGAGGATTCATGTCTTGTCCGGGGGGAAGATTGCAGGTGCGTTCTAGTGGCGCGCCCCAGTTCGATCAGCTGGCGAGGACGTTCCGGAACTGCCACGGGTCGCTTTCGTCGATGTCTTCGGGAAAGTGCTGCCAACGGTCCTGAAGCGGGGTCCAATCGGTATAATGTGCTTCGACCGGGCCAAGGTAGGGCATCTGGATTTCAAGGCAGCGGGCGTGGTCGATCTCGTCGGTCTCGACAATGCCAGCATCGGGATTTTCCAGTGCCCACACCATGCCCGCCAGCACGGCGGAGGTGACCTGCAAACCCGTGGCATTCTGGTCAGGGGCAAGGTCGCGGGTTTCCGTATTCGACAGACGGGAGCCATACCAGAGCGCGTTTTTCGCGTGACCAAAAATGAGGACACCCAGTTCGTCCACGCCTTCGACAATTTCGTGTTCTGACAGGATGTGGTGGTCTGGTTGCTGGCGGCCGGCACCGAACATTTCGTGCAAAGACAGAACTGCGTCGTCGCAGGGATGATATGCGTAGTGGCAGGTCGGGCGATATTCCGGCGCGGGACCGGACCCGACGGTATAGTAATCGGCGATACTGATCGCTTCATTATGGGTTACCAGATAGCCGAACTGCGGGCCGGGGGTCGGGCACCAGCTATGGACGCGGGTGATCGCGCCGGGGCGGTTCAGCCAGATTGCGGACTGAGACCCGGTGCTGTGACGACGGGCGTTCTCGGGAAACCATGTCTCATGTGTGCCCCAGCCCAATTCGGCAGGCTGGAACCCTTCGGCGATGAAACCTTCGACTGACCACGTATTGACGAATGTGTCGCGGGGACGCGGAGTGCGGCGGGCTTGAGTGTCCCGCTCGGCGATGTGGACGCCTTTGACGCCGAGGGATTGCATCAGGCGGGCCCATCCGGTGCGGTCCGACGGTATGTTCCCGGCAACTCCGATGTCCTGCGCCAACTTCAACAGAGCTGCCTTGACGAACCAGCTGACCATGCCGGGGTTCGCACCACAGCATGATACTGCGGTGGTGCCACCGGGGTTCGCGGATTTCTCATCGCGGACCTTCTGACGCAGAGCGTAATTCGTACGTTGTGCGTTGTCTTCGGTGTCGAAATAAAAACCCGCCCAAGGTTCGACGACGGTGTCGATGTAGGGAACGCCGCGCGCCCGGCAGTGCTTCATCAGGTCAAGGCTGGACGTGTCGACCGAGAGATTGACGACGAAGCCCGTGCCTGGGGTCATCACTTCGTCCAGAATGGCGCGATAGTTTTCGGGTGTCAGTGCGACCTGTCGGTACGGGATGCCACGGGCGGCAAGGTCGGCGCAGGCTGCGTCCGATGGTTCGATCACAAGAAAACGGTCGGGGTCATAGTCGAAATGACGCTGGATCAGGGGGAGCGTGCCGCGCCCGATGGACCCGAAACCGATCATCACGACGGCACCGTCAATGCGGGCGTGGACAGGGTAATCGGTCATCGTCAGTCTCCGAACAGGCAAAAGGGCAGCCGCGCGCGGGAATGCATTGCCGGAGGGCGAAGGTCAATGTCTGGACGCGCATGCGAGTTTTAGGGGGCAGCCTCAACAGAAAAGGACCGCCCCGAAGGAGCGGCCCTTTATAGAATGAAACGGGAAACCCCGGATCGGTGTCAGGGATGACGCGCCGGACGCGCGTCAGTTCTGCGCGTAGTATTCGATGACGAGGTTCGGTTCCATGACCACTGCGTAGGGCACATCGGACAGGCCGGGCGCGCGAACGAAAGTGGCGGTCATCTTTGAGTGGTCAGCCTCGATATAGTCGGGGACGTCACGCTCGGCCAACTGCGTGGCTTCCAGCAGCACGGCCAGCTGACGCGACTTTTCGCGGACGGCAACGACGTCGCCTTCCTTGACGCGATAGGATGCGATGTTGACGCGCTGACCGTTCACGGTGACGTGGCCGTGGTTCACGAACTGACGGGCGGCGAAGATAGTCGCCACGAACTTGGCGCGGTAGACGACGGCATCCAGACGACGCTCCAGCAGACCGATGAGGTTTTCACCGGTATCGCCTTTGACGCGGGCGGCTTCGGCGAAGATACGCTTGAACTGCTTCTCGGTCAGGTCGCCGTAATAGCCCTTGAGCTTCTGCTTGGCGCGGAGCTGCAGGCCGAAATCCGAGAGTTTACCCTTGCGGCGCTGGCCGTGCTGGCCGGGGCCGTATTCGCGGCGGTTAACCGGCGACTTGGCGCGGCCCCAGATGTTTTCGCCCATGCGGCGGTCGATCTTGTACTTGGCAGACGTGCGTTTGGTCACGGCTGTTCTCCTTCTGAGTGCCCCCGACGGGGCGTGAAGGGCGTTGTCCTCTGGGCGATTTATGCCCTGACAGGGATCCCCTCGCGGGGGCCACCAACACCAATGGAAGTCGCCTGTTAGTCGCACCCCCGAAGGGTGTCAACGCTTGTTCAGCGCCTGCCGGTCAGCCGCTATATCAGATAACGCGGCGGCCCGTCATGGCGCAGGATCGCCAGTTCGGCCGCCGACAGGCAACGCCGCGCCGACGGACCGTAAGCGGTGTTGTCGGTGTCGATGCCGGGCACGCGGTCCAGCAACTCCTCCATCTCGGCGGTATTAACGTGGGACAGGTCGGCCTCGCCGGGATGGAAACTTTCGGACCAGACACCGTTGGCGCGCAGCACCTGATGGTGTTGCGTCAGGACATGCAGATACGTGGCCTCGGTCGCGCTGTGATCGACCGCAACGCGGACGCCGTCGATCATGTCCTGCGCGCGGACCAGAACTTCGGCAGTGTTCCAGAGCGCCTGCACCTTGCGCCCGGATATCAGCATCTGGTGGCCGGGCGACACCACGAGGTCGGTATCGTTGCCCATTGCACCGGCACGGATACGAACCGGGCGCAAACGGGGCATCGCGAACATTCGCGCGCCCGACACTCGGCGCAGTCCCATCCAAAGCACTTCCTGCGGGCCGTTGTCGCGGGTGTCGACACGGTCGCCTGGATACAGATCCTCGATTGCGCGGGGGCCGTCGGGCGTATCGAGCAGGGTGCCTGCGGTAAAACAGATGGTCTTCTTGTCGGTCGGCGCATCCTGCACCGTGGGCGACTGCACGATGCGGAGATCGGCGTTGGCGGGCGGCAGACCATCCGAGAAAAGAAGAAGCGTTTCACCGTTCGCGACCGGCACAACCTGCGCGGGCCATCGGGTCCGCCCGTCGGTCACGATCAGGGCGGCGGGATCCTCGTCGGGGTCCAGCAGACTGAGCGGGACGGCACTGCTGCCGCGTCCTCGGCTAAGTTTCGCTACCGCTCGCGGCACGCGTGCACGCAGGTCCGCCTGACCTTCCGCACCATTGAGAAGCAGCGCCGCGCGAGCCCCGTCAAGGCGCAGGGGAGCACCGAACCACCGGAAATCGGAGCCGACCGGAAAAGGTGTGCGGGCGGACGGAAAATGCCCGTCCACCCGCGCCTGAACTGCGGAAATGACTTGTGCCCCTGCACATGCCCCCAACATGCCCGCCCCTTCGTTACCGTTTGTTTTTTATTGTTTTTTTCGGCCGCTGCCCGACCTGTGGCACAGTCATAGCGCATCTGCGAATCGCCCGTCAAACGTTGATTGGAATATGATTCGTTTTTCTTGCAAAACTGTTCTGACTGACCGGCTTACGAGGGGCGGGCAAACATCAGCGCACTGCGATCGAAGCCGTTGAAGTCCAGAACCTCCAGCGCCGCGTGCAGACGGTCCAACGGCAGGCCGGGGCTGCGGTTCAGGATGCGCCCCCCGGTGCCATCGGGCCGCACGACAATGGCCGTGCGATAGCCGGTGTCAGTCCAAAGGACCCAGTGTTGCGACGTCTGTCCTTGCATCTTGACAGACAGCCGCCCAAGGCCGGTAGTATCTGCCTGGCCGGTCGCAGGATCGCCGCCGTCGCAGGTTTCGGTAATCGCCACGGACGTCGGGCTTCGCTGGTCATAACGGACACGAGCGTTGGCACAGGCGCGCCCATCCGGGAAGCGCGCGACCTCGTACCAATCTCCCTGAAACCGGGTGAGATCGAAATCGGCTTTCGATGCGATAAGGATGTTTGGGTCACGAAAATTGCGTTCACCGGCTGGGGACAGTGTGGCCTCGCACCCGGCGAGCAGCAGCAAGAGGAATATCGCGCGCATGGCTAACCCTAGCGTGGCATCGGAATTTCGACCATCGGCAGCCCGGCTAAAATGGCCCGCGCATTGGCGGCCATGAGTTGCCCCAACGCCCGGTCAGAGGTTCGCATTCCGCCGGTATAGGTGCCGTAGGCAGGCAGGATAAGGCGCATGTCGTCGCGCAGGAAACAAGGTCGAGATACCGCATGCCCCCGAACCCGCAATCTGGCCTTTGGATGATAATGCCCCGAGATTTCGGGGGACGTGCCATCAATCGCGATGTGCCGAAACGTCACCGGCCCGCAGGTCACGACATCCGCCGCGTGCCCGCCCAGACCCGTCGGTGCCGGGTCGTGATTGCCGGTCACCCACGTCCAGTCGCGGCCCGCCGTCAGACCTGCGATCCAGTTCGCATGGTCGGGGTCGAGTGCGGTTACGGCTGCCATATCATCGAAACTGTCGCCCAGGCAGATGACGGCGCGGGGCAGGGTCGCCGCGATATCGTCCTCCAGCCGGATCAGCGTGTCCTGTACTTCGTAGGGCGGCAACAGGGCTCCGCCGCGCCGCGAAATGCGCTCGGATTTCCCGAGGTGCAGGTCACTGACGACCAACAACTCCTCCGCAGGCCAGAACAGCGCACCCGAAGGGCGTGCGATCATCGCCTGACCGGCAAAGGTGAAGATGTGCCCGTTCTGCATGCGTTCCGGTGAATCACGCGCGGCGGCCCAATGCAAGCCGCGTCAGTCGGGCGACAGCCCTGCATCGGACATCAAGCGCGCGGCTTCTTCCTGAATCAATCGGCTTTCGGCGCGGCCCTTGATCGGAACCTTGCCCATTTCCAGAAACAGCGGCGCGGCCAGCGGCGACACGCGGTCCAGAGCAATCTGGTCGATCCTGTCGCCGACGGTTTCCAGAAGCAACTCCACCCGTCCGAAGTCGATATGGCCGCGCATCGCCTCCTCCTCGGTGATCCGCAGCATCAGGTGGTCCGGGTCATAGCGGTGCAGCGTATCATACAGAATGTCGCTGCTGAATGTCGCCTGTCGCCCGCTGGACCGCTTGCCCGGAAAATTTCGGTCGATCAATCCAGCGATGATCGCCGCATTCCGAAATGTCCGTTTCATGACAGCATTGCCTTTCAGCCAGGATTCCAGCGCGGCGTGAACCCCGTCATTGTGCAGAAATGGCGCGACGTCGGGCACAGGTTTCAGGCCCCAGATCAAGACGGCGTAATCGGTTGCAACGAAGCCCAGCGGCTCCAGTCCCGCTTCTTCCATACCCTTGGTGACCAGAAGGGCCAGCGTCTGGTTCGCATTGCGCCCGCAAAACCCATAAAGGCAGATGTGGTGGCGGCCTTCGCGGGGAAATGTCTCGACCAACAGGCGACCGGGCTGCGGCATTTGCGACCTTGCGATCTGAAGATCAAGCCATTCGCGAGTGTGGTCCGGAAAGGCGCTGAAATCTCCGGAGTGAAGGATGCGCTGGATACGGTCGGCCAGATGCACCGACGTCGACCATTTATACCCCATGAAGGTGGCGATGCGGGGTTCCCGATTGGGGTTCGGGCTGACCTCCACGATCAATTCACGCAGGCCCTCGAAGCGGACGACCTGACCGCCTATCAGGAAAGTATCGTTTTTGGACAGGGTGGCGGCAAAGCCTTCTTCGATTTCACCCAATGGCGCGCCGCCACGCCCGCGATAGCGCACCTTGAGCGTGTCCGTATCGATGATCGTACCGAGGTTCATTCGTATCTGTCGCGCCGCGCGCGGATCGCGAAGACCCCAGACACCGGGTTCGCGTTCCTTGAGCCTTTGGTAGCGGTCATAGGCACGCAGGGCATATCCGCCCGTGGCCACGAAATTCACACAATCGTCAAACGTGGCGCGGGTCAGGGTGGAATAGGGGCCGACACTGCGAACTTCTGTATAAAGTGCGTCTTCGGAGAAATCGCCGGCACAGGCCACGCAGGCAATATGCTGACTCAACACGTCGAGCGGCCCGTCCAGTCGCAAATCGCCGTCCAATGTTCCGTCTCGGACCGCCTCCAGCGCAGCGATGCATTCGACGACCTCGAAGCGATTTGCCGGGACAAGTCGAGCTTTGGAAGGAGAATTGTAGCGATGATTGGCGCGTCCGATACGCTGAACAAGGTTCTTCACCTTTTTCGGTGCCCCGATCTGGATCACCAGATCGACGTCGCCCCAATCAATCCCCAGGTCGAGACTGCCGGTCGCCACTATGGCTTTCAGCGTCCCTTCGACCATTGCCTGTTCAACCCGAATACGGGCTTCTTTCGATAGCGCGCCATGATGAATGCCGATGGGCAGGTCATCATCGTTGGCAAGCCACAGGTTGTGAAAGAAGATTTCGGCCTGAGCGCGGGTGTTGTGGAAAATCAGCGTCGTGTTGTGCTTTCGAACTTCGGCCAGCACGTCAGGAATGGCATATCGACCGCCCGCACCGGCCCAGGGCGGCGCATCTTTCGTTGGCAGGATGGCGATGTCGGGCGGCGGGCCGGGGTCGGCATGCAAAATGGGGCATGGGTCGGGGTGGCGTGCCAGATAATGTGCAATGACGGCGGGATCGTCGACTGTGGCAGAAAGCCCGATCCGGCGCAGGCCGGGGGCAAGCGTTTGCAGGCGCGACAGGCACAGCATCAACTGATCGCCACGCTTGCTGTCGGCCAAAGCGTGGATTTCATCGACGATGATGCGCTTGAGGCCTTTGAAGGTGCGACCGGCGTCAGGGTAGCTGATCATCAGTGCCAGACTTTCCGGCGTGGTCAGCAGGATATGTGGCGGGTCGGCACGCTGACGTTTGCGCTGGGTCTGGGGGGTGTCGCCGGTCCGATCCTCTACCCGGATCGGAAACCCGGCCTCCTCGATAGGGGTGCGTAGATTGCGTTTGATGTCATTTGCCAGGGCTTTGAGCGGACTGACATAAAGCGTGTGCAGCCCTTCATGAGTACCATCTGCCAGTTCGATCAATGTTGGCAGGAAACCGGCCAGTGTCTTGCCGCCTCCGGTGGGCGCGATCAGCAAAAGCGACGGCGCGTCCGCGCGGGCCAGCATCTCAACCTGATGAGGATGCAGCGACCAGTTGCGGCTGTCGAAAAACCTGGCGAGGGGGGATGGCAGAGACATGATCCTGCAGTCTAGCGCAGGGAAGGCGAAGGAAAAGGGCGGACCGGTATGGCCCGCCCTTGTTAACCCGCCGGTCGCGGAACAGCCTTGGGGGTTGCAATGGACCCGGCGAGTATGAGGAGCGCTTCAGGGCGCGAAGTTTACCTGTTTTGGCGGGTCCCGTCGGGATCAGCGACTGCGGAGTTCTGCCCGATACAGATCGGCAATGCGCGTCGTGGCGGCGATTTCAAGATCAGCCATCCGAGCCGCTTCGGACCCTGACGGTGCGATGTCGCGGGTAACCTGGCTTTCGATCAGGATACGGGCTTGAGCTTCGAGCGCGGCTTCAAGTTCCGATTTGGTCATGTTGACGGCCGACGCTGTGATCATGGGATGTACCAGGTCCGCGTTGCATCCGGATGCCGCGCAGGCATCATACAAGGCAACGGCCAGCGAAGTATCAGTCTGCGCAACAAACTGGATGTCCTGTATATCAGCTGGCGTAAGGTCGGCATAGGCCGCCACGTTCGCACGCAGATCGCCCAAGACCACCGTGGCTGTCGCAAGAACTCCACCGATCACAGCGACAGGCAGGACAATTGCAGTCAGTCGCAGAATGCGTTTGAGTTCTGTCGTATTGCCCATGACGTTGTGCCCTTCGGTCGCCGCGGTTTTCACGCTTATTCGAAACAATTGTACTGGGAAAATCTGGCGAAAATCGGGCAAGCGCCAGATGGAGGACGCTCGCCTGTGTCAGGCGAGCGGTCTTAGATGTTCGGAAAACCTACCGGAGATAATGCAGTTTCGCAGTATACAGACGTGCGATGCGTGCGGCTGCCGTCAATTCCAGCTGTGCTGAAACCTTGCTTTCCGACCCGTCGGGTGACTTGTCGATCACGGCAAGATTTTCGACGATCGTACGCATCTGCGCCCACCGCCCGGAGTCGAGTTGATCCCGGTCCATAGTATCGGCGTAAGCCAGGATGAGAGGATGCAGATTATCAATGTCGCATCCGACAACCTCGCAAGCCTTGTTGATCGTCTCGACCATCGCATTTTGGGAAAATGCCGTCACTGCGATATTGGTCGTGGGAGCCGGTGCTTTACGGGATTGCGGCGAGATCAATGTCACGGCATTGGCCCCTGCGGTGATGAGGATAGCGGCCATCGTGAAGACGGCAATCGTTGCATGACTGTGCTTGCGCACCAAACTGAGTCCAGATTTTTTTGCTGTTTCTAACGACATCCTAGGCACCTCATCATTTCGAGTTATCATATCCGGGGCGAAACGCACCGTTTCCATAATTCGATCTTAGGTGATGATACTGGCATGATTCTGTCAGTTTGACTCAACCTTTGCGGAACCGCTCCTGCACAAATGCAATCAATAAACAGGGTATTGTTAACCATTTATTAACCATTAGTGTGCAATGTCGCTTTCCTCTACGAACAGGTTTGCCCAGGCGCGGTCGACCAGTTCCGGCGTCATGCGATAGGGAAGCCCCTCGAAGTCACAGGCTGCGATCATCTGGTCGATCAGGAAAATGCCGTGGAAGTTGGCGTAAACATTGTCGATTTCCGGGTATTTTTGTTTGAGAAGATGCACGAGTGCGGCTTCATCCAGCTCAAATTTCTTCTTCTTTGCCACCAGGGCGAAGATCTTGAGAAACTCTGCCTGAGTTGGCCCGTCGATCAGAACCTTGAAGAAAATACGACGTAGGGCAGCCATGTCGAAAATCTTGTTCGGGTGGAAATTTGTCGAAAATACGACAAGCGTATCGAAGGGCACCTCGAACTTTTCGCCAGACTGCAATGCGAGAATATCGTATCCCATTTCCATCGGAACGATCCAGCGGTTGACGATTTTCTGCGGCGGTTCGGCCTGACGGCCAAGGTCGTCCACGATGAAAACGCCACCTGAGGATTTCAACTGCAAGCTGGCCTGATAGGTTCGCGCAACGGGATTATAGTTCAGATCCAGCATGTCCAGAGACAACTCACCCCCCGTCATCACGGTCGGGCGCTGGCACAGGATATATCGGCCGTCGACGCGGTTATTGACCTTGCGAAGCTCGCTCACATCGGCATCGACCACGATGGGGGTATGCACGATAGGGTCGTACAGGGTAATAACCTGACCTGCATATTCGATGGCATGCGGGATCCAGATATGATCGCCCATTGCGGCGCGGATGCCTTCGGCGATCGACGATTTGCCGTTGCCCGGCGGACCGTATAGCAGAACAGATCGACCCGACCCCACGGCGGGACCAAGCTGATCCAACAATCCTTCCGGCAGGATCAGATGACCCATCGACTTGGTCAGAAGGTCACGGGTCATGCGGATGTTCTTGATCGACTGCGCCTTGACCTGCATCTTGTAGGTTTCAAGTGGCACCGGCATCGGGCCGTAGTATTCCGATTGGCTGAGAGCATCCATCGCACGGGCCTTGCCCTGATCAGTGAGCTGGAATCCCATTTCGCCCGACGACCCGGCATGCATTGTGCCGGTCGCCTGCATCAGCCCCGCATCGCGGGCCTGATCGACCAACTGTTGCGTCAGGCCGGATGTCAGACAGAGGGCGCTTGCAATTTCGCGGGTGGTTTCAAGCGATTTGCGGAACACCGTTTTCAACAGAATGTCACGCAGCATCGTGTTCGTCAGGCCGGTATCGACCAGCGTGCGCGGCTGAACCGGGGCAGGAACGCCCAATTCTATGGGGTCGGGGCGAATATTCATCGATCTGTCCTCTGCCTCTGGCCCGGTTTGACACGCAGGGCTTTAGAAATTGTGAAGGGGAGTTCTCATTGCGTCGCGGCCAGCCCCAAATACGTCAATTGCGTTGCTGCCAGAGTGATGCCCATCGGAAAATCCTTGGGCTCGGACCAGCTTTTCCAGCCGGGTGTCGCGGAGCGGACAGCCGGAATCATACGGATCAAGCGGTGCGCGACCCAGGTCACGACAAGCAGACCGGCAAACAGGATCATGACTTCGGCGATGTCACCAGCCGCCACGAAAGGTGCCATGGCAGCAGCAAATTTTGCATCGCCCGCGCCCAGCGCCCGGATCGTGCTGAGACCAAATCCAACTGCCAGGATGACGGCCAGATGCAGGTAGCGCCACAGGTATTCGGTGAACGGCATCAGGAAGATGCCCGACACGACGAATGTCACGAACAGGGCAAGCACCGCCTCGTTGCGGATCTTCATCTGACTCAGATCGGTATAGGCGACCCACAGGCAGATCGGCAGGGAGAGAAGGCCGAATACAAGGCCCTGCAGGGGCGTCGCGATTAAAAAGGTACTTGTTATGTTTTCCATGACCTAGCTGTTTAATGCTTCCAGCGCACGCACCGCCGGCTCGAAATAGCGGGGGTGTGTGTCGATGGCGTCTTCGAGCATGCTGCGCCCGATGTCGGTGTCGCCTCGCTTGATCGCGGCCAAGGCACCGGTGTGTAACAGCTGCGCCCGTTCCTCTTGCGTCATCGGAACGATCGGCAGGGCATAGACACGGCGGGTGGCCCGCGCGAGAACGAGATTGTTCTTTGCCGTGAAAAGCTTGGGGTCATAAGTGATAGCTTCGGTGAACAGCCGTTCCGCGGCCTCACCATCACCGCGGGTCAACTTGGAATAACCCCAGTTGTTCAGCACACCCGCCGGCGTCGTCGTCAGACCTACGGCGGTCTCATAGAAACTGTCGGCCTTTGCCCATTGCTGATTGCTGTCGGCGACGACGGCTTCCAGCTTGTAGCGGTCAAAAGTCTCATGCGTCGGGGGAATGGTGTCGAGCACGATTTTGGCGGCGGCCCAGTCGGACGTCCGGATCAGCGCGTCGGCCAGGCTGACCATATCATCGTTATTGCTGTCATCGTGGTCGACGACCTTGCGCCAGGCCAGCACCGCTTCTGATTGCCGACCGCCGCGCACCAGCGAACGGGCGAGGCCGCGTTGATGCTCAATCTCATCTGGTTCGGCATCCACCTGACGTTGGAAATATGTGACTGCCTCGCCGGGGTCGGCGACCGTAAGCATGATCTGGCGAATGCTGTCGGCTTCGGCGGCGGCGGCATTGTTGACGGCACGGGTGACATCGCCTTGCCCCGTCTGGCCACAGGCCGACAGGATCGCGGCGCTCCCGAGGAGGAGAGCGAAAAAGACAGGGTGGCGCATTTTGCGTCCTTTGCTGCTCGATGCCTTCTTTTTCTTATGGGAACTGCTCGGGCGAATTCAGGCCGTAAATGCCATCATCCCCCCGCGTCAGCGTGAAGGCGTTATCTTGCGGTTGAGTGTAGCCGCTGTTTTCGATTTTTGCACCTGAGACACGCAGATTCTCCAGAATCTCCGGTGATGGTTGCAACGCGAACGCAGTTCGGAAGACGCGGTGTGCCTCACCCGTCTGTCCCAACTCCATCAGGACGACACCGAGATTATTCATCGCAGGCGCGTTCCGGGGTTCTTCGGCGACCGCTTCTCGCAGAAGACGTTCAGCCTGGTTCAACCGGCCCAGTCCTATATTGGCTTGTGCCATGGCAATTTTTATTTCGGTTGTCGGGCCCGCGCGTTGGCCTGCCGCCCGAATGTAGCTATTCAAGGCGAGTTCAGGTTCCCCCGCCGCCAACAGTCGGTCCCCGACGATCAGAGGATCGACGCCCCCCGGGCCGCGCACGAAACCTGGCGCTGTCAACGGATCATCTGCGACCGCCCCGCGTTCGGTGACACCGGCCTGGCAGGCGGACAGGGCCGCGACGGTCAGGAAAAGGAGCCAGCTGCGGCGCATCAGAATGCCTTCGTACCGCTCAACGCCTCGGCAATGCCGAACAGCGAAGGGCCGATGAGGATGATCAGAAGGGGAGGGACGCAGAACATCATCGTGCCAACGGTCAGCTTGGTCGGCAGGACGTTGGCTTTTTCTTCGGCCCGCATCACACGCTTGTCCCGCATCTCGCCCGCATAGACGCGCAGGGCATCGGCGATCGAGGTGCCGAAACTCGCGGACTGGATCAGCACTGTGACGAAGCTGGTGATATCGTTGATATCACAGCGATCGGCCATTGCGCGCAGAACATCGGGCTTGTCCTTGCCGGCCTTCATTTCCTGCGCGACCATAAGGAATTCACCGGCAAGTGCCGGATACGAAGGTTCGATCTCGGTGGCCATGCGGATAATCGACTGGTCCAGCGACTGACCGGCTTCAACGCAGACCAACAGAAGGTCGAGCGCGTCGGGAAAGCCGTCCTGGATTTCGCCCTGACGTTTGGCGACGCGCTTGTTCACCCAATATTTCGGCGCATAATACCCGACCACGCCGGGAATCATCGTATAGGCCATCTTGTTGAGCATCGACATATCTGCGGCCAGAACCAGCGAATAGATCGCTCCAAGAACCAGCAACCCCAGACCCAGAAGCATCTGGGCGGCAGTCAACGTACGGACGGCGTCCTTGTGCGGGTAGCCCGCCCGGATCAGCATCGTTCGGGTCTTCGACATCTCTTCCTCGTCCTGCGGATCGAGGTATTGTGCGTATTTTGCCAGGTGTTCGTTGCGCGTGCCGTGACGCGACAGGCGATTATCGCTGTCATCCTCCAGGATGATCCCCTTCCGCTCGCGGGCGATGCGGTCCATCGGCTCCTTCTTGCGAGTCAGGATCAGGGGCAGCATCATCAGTACAAGGACCAGCCCGGCTCCGCCCGCGACATATATCCAGGCGTCCGCGCCCAGAGCATCGGTCAGCATCGTGTTGATTGTTTCGAACATCGGTGTGCCTCAGACCTTGATATTGACCATCATGCGCATGAAGATCACGTTCACGATAAGGAACACGATCACCACGGCTGCGGCCGGGATGAAATAGGGGGTGCCGGAGACCTCGGAATAATAGTCGGGCTTCATGACATTGATGCCGACGGCGGCCAGAACCGGGAACGCCGACAGGAAGACACCGGACCAACGCGCCTCGGCGGTGATTGCCTTGACCTTGCGGAACAGCTTGAACCGCGCGCGGACCACTTTCGACAGACCTTCGAGGATTTCCGCCAGGTTGCCGCCCGATTTCTGCTGAATGGCGACGGCCACGGCGAGGAAACGCAGGTCCTGCAACTCGACCCGTTCCGCCAGCGCGCGCAAAGCGTCGGGCACATCGCGTCCATATGCGGCTTCGTCCGCGATGAAGCCCATTTCAGAGCCCAACGGGTCGGCGACTTCCTTGGCGACGATCCCGATGGCGGAGTTCAGCGGATGACCGACACGCAACGACCGGACGATCAGTTCGATCGCATCGGGCAGTTGCTCTTCCATCAGGGCGAGACGTTTCTTGGCCTTGCCGTTAACCCAGAAATATACGCCGCCGATACCAATGAAAAGCGACAGCGGGATACGGATCGCGAGTGCCGCGCCTGTCAGGAAGGTCATCAGAAAGAACGACATGAATACCATCAGAACCATGACGCCGATCAGCATGCCCGGCGTGAAGGCGAGGTTCGCCTTCTGCGCCTTTTCGGCCAGCAGAGAATACAGCGGAATGGATTTCGCCCCATCATGCTGCGACATTTCCTTGCGGAGCTGGGCCATCACCTCGTCGCGTGTCTGACCCTGCTCCAACAGGGCCAGGCGGCGATTGACGCGATTGTTCAGCTTGATCGACTTGCCGAAGATCAGCATGTAGATGCCGCCGATAGACAGGAAGACGGCACCGAAAATAGCCAGATAAATCAGTGGCTCAATAGACAGTTCCATATCAGCGGCTCCCTGCCGGTTCATAGATGGATGTGGGCAGGTCATAGCCCCAGGCCTTGAAGCGATCCGAATAGTGGCTGCGAATGCCGGTGGCTGTGAAGCGACCGATGATCTTGCCATCCTGCTCCAGGCCAAGACGCTCGTAACGGAACACTTCCTGAAGGGTGATGACCTCACCTTCCATGCCCGTCACCTCGGTGATCGAGACCATGCGGCGCGAACCGTCCTGCAGGCGCGAGGCCTGCACGATCAGGTTCACGGCCGATGAAATCTGGGCACGCACGGCTTTCAGCGGCATTTCGATACCGGCCATCGCGACCATGTTTTCAAGACGCGAAATACCGTCGCGCGCGTTATTGGCGTGGATCGTCGTCATCGAACCGTCGTGGCCGGTGTTCATCGCCTGTAGCATGTCGATGACCTCCTCGCCCCGCGTCTCACCCACGATGATACGGTCGGGACGCATCCGCAGGGCGTTGCGCAGACAGTCGCGCTGCGTCACGGCCCCTTTGCCTTCGACGTTGGGCGGTCGGCTTTCCATCCGACCGACGTGATCCTGCTGCAACTGAAGTTCGGCCGTATCCTCGATCGTCAGAACACGCTCGGCGTTTCCGATGAAGGACGACAGCGCGTTCAGCGTTGTCGTCTTGCCCGAACCGGTTCCGCCCGACACGATCACGTTCAGGCGGCAAGCGACCGCAGCCTGTAGGTAGGTGGCCATTTCCTCGGTGAAGGCTCCGAACTTGACCAGGTCGTCAATCGCCAGCTTTTCCTTCTTGAACTTACGGATCGAGACCAGCGATCCGTCGACAGCGACCGGCGGGACCATCGCGTTGAAACGCGACCCGTCCTTGAGGCGGGCGTCGACATAAGGATTGGATTCGTCGACACGACGGCCCACGGCGGACACGATCTTGTCGATGATCCGCATCAGGTGCTTTTCATCTTTGAAACGAATTTCGGATTTCTGCAGTTTTCCGTCGCGTTCGATGAAGATGCTGTGCGGACCATTGACCAGAATATCGTTGACAGTTTCGTCCTTGAGCAGCGGCTCGAGCGGGCCGAGACCCATGACTTCGTCGAACAATTCCGAGTTCAGGATATCGCGGTCTTCACGGCCCAGTACGATACCCAACTCGTTGAGCTCTTCATTGGTGATCGAAACGATCTCGCCGCGCAGAGCGGTCGGATCGGCCTTTTCGATCGCACCAAGGTTCAGGTTGTCGAGCAACCTGTGGTGCATTTCGGTCTTCAACTCCTCGATACGTTCGCGGCGTTTCATATCCCTGTCGGCGGGCGCGGGTGCGGCGGCCTTCGGCTTCGGGGCCGGTGCTGCCTTCGGCGCAGCGGTCGGCCTGGCCTCAGAAACAGAGATGGCGTCCGAGGAAGCGGCTTTGGGGCCCTCGGCAGGGCCTCCAATGGGCTTGGCCCCTTCGATCTGCGGTTTCTTGTAACGTGAGAACATCTGTCGCTTCCTTGCGTATTCAGCCGAACTTCAAGCCGAAAATCGCTTTTTTGGCAGGTTTCTGAGCACCTTGCGGGACCCCGGACTGGATGGCCTTCCGCGCTTCCATGAGGCTCCCGGCCAGCTTGCCGAGTTCCTTGGCAAGCGGATTGCGGGCGGCAAGGGTGGAGATCGGCGCGGCCTGATCGTTGACTTCGGTCACCTGCTTGCCGCCATCGGGCAGCACGGCGTGAAATTTGACGCCAAGGCTGTCGGCCATCTTGTCGACGCGTCCGCGACCGGACATGTCCATTTTTCCCGGAGCCCGATTCAGCAGATAGGTCAGTTTTTCGATCGGCAGTCCTTCGGCTTGCAGAAGCTTGTGAAACCGCATGGCATTCTGGGCTGATCGTACTTCCAGGCTACAGACCAGGAAATAGATATCCGATAGGCTGAAAACTGTGTCCGTCCACCCGGTTACGGTAATTGGCATGTCGATGATGACGATGTCGAAACAGGTCCGTGCAAGGGTAAGCAGGCCGGTCACATCTTCCGGGCCGATCAGATCCAAAGGCAGGATTTCGGCGGGGGCCGTGAACACACTGACCTTGTCCTTGTAGTGACCAAGGGCCTGCCTGAAGGCCTGTTCGTCCATTGCCGAGATATCGGACAGGACTTCGTAGATCATCGCCTTGCGCGGCAGATCGAGATATGTGGCGACCGACCCGAACTGTAGTCCCAGGTCGATCACGCAGATCGTCGGGCCGCCATCCTTGACGACATTCGCCAGTTCCCAGGCGAGATTCACGGCGACGGTCGTCGCGCCGTCGCCGCCAGATGCGGACTGGACTGCGAAGATCGCGCCCTCCGGCTTCACGCCACCGCCAGTGGTGGCGGGCAGGTTCATACTGGGGGTCGGCAGTTGCGGTTGCGCGTCGACCATATCGGCGCCTGCGCGTTTGAGCATTTCGGTGTTGTCCGCGCCGCCCTGGATGCGGATGCGCGAAACCGCATCGGACAAGGCAGCTTCTGGCAGAGGGTAGGGCGCGAAATCGTCGGCGCCGGCGCGCAGCAGTTCGTGCAGGGCCATCGGCCCCAGACCGTCTGCCACCAGAATAACCTTCAGTCCGCTGCGCTTGCCCTGACGGATCACATCCGCAATCTGGGGCAGGCGCGCCTCGTCATCCTTGTCGACCGCGAGTACGATGAATTCCAGTTTGCGGGCATCGTCCTGTCGCAGAAACGCTGCCGCTTCGGCAAAATCGAGGTCGCCCCAGGCTTCGCCCAGTTCGGTTTCCATATCTTCGATAAGTAGATCGAATTCCTGCACGTCACGGGACACGGTGACCGCGCGAAGCGGTTCGGGCTCTGGTAGCAGGGCAAGATTGCTCGCCATCGGACATCACCACACTGTTATCGGCGCCCCTTTGGGGCAGATCTTGAGCGGGGACAGCCGAAAATCTGTCGGCCCGCACGCGGAGGTTGCCTCCGTGAGCCCTGAATGACGGGCAATTCAGGCAACAATTGGACCGAAAATATTAAATTATCGGAAAGACGGGCACCAAACTGTGATCTATCCGACGCCATTTCGAACGAAACTTGACGGAAAAAGGCCCCACGTTTCCGCAGGGCCCTGTTGGTACGTTCATGATCTGGAATTCGAAGTCAGCCGCCTCCGCCGGAATTGCCGGCGCTCTGACCAGCTCCGGCCGGTGCTGCCGCACTCGTGGCGACCGAAGATGCGGATGCCTGTCCTGCGGCCCCTCCGACATAGCGACGATAGACGATCTGACCGTATTTTCCGTCAAGCACCAACGGATGGTCACCCACGAAGCCGGCAACTTCGGTAACGGCCCGGCGGTTCGCACGTTCCCGCGATTGGGTCGGCACAAGCGGACGGGTCTCGCCGAAGCTTACTAAAGCTTCCAGCCTGTTGAGAGAGACACCCCGCGACGCCAGGTAGGCCACGGCGGCCTTCGCGCGAGCGAGGCCCAGTCGCTTGTTATAGCCGTTCGAACCGACCTTGTCGGTATGGCCGTAGACGCTGAACCTGACCTCGGGGAAAGTGCGGATGAACGCTGCCTGCTGGTCCAGGACGGCTCGTGCCGTTGCGTCCAGCGCCGAGGAGTTGAAGGCAAAATTTATCGTCGTCGGGACTTCGGCTGCGAACCGCGTGCCCAGATGGCTGAGCGCGGGCGCTTCGCCATTCATGACAAGCATGTTCTGCATCGTGGAATCGCCGAAGGCACCTTCGTCGATTTCGGATCCTGCGGGACGGTTGTACTGTGTGCCGGTGCAGGCCGAAAGCGCTGTAAGGCCGAGGCCTCCGATCACGAAGCGGCGGGAGAGGGACAGTCTGTTCATCATCTCACTCCAACACATAACCGTAATTGCCCGAAAAGTCCTGCGCTGCGGCCCCGTTTCCACGGCTGGACGCATTCGTGTTCGTCTGGCTGCCGGTCACCCGGCCATAGAGGAACAGCTCATTTTCGGTCGGGGGACGGATGCGGTCGGTCGGTACGGCCAGGGCTACACCCGACGTCGGCTGCACCAGATAGGCGGTAATGATGATGACCAGTTCCGTTTGATTGCGCTGATATCCGGCGGACCGGAACAACGCACCCAACACCGGCAGACTGCCCAAGAATGGCACTTGGGTGATATTGTCCTGAAAGTCGTCCTGAAGGATGCCTGCGATTGCGAAGCTTTGACCATCACGCAGTTCGACTGTCGTCGCCGCGCGACGAGAACTGACCGCAGGAATCACACCGCCACCGATCGTGACCCCGTTGGCGTTGTCGATTGCAGAGACTTCACTTTCCAAAACCAGGTTGATGATGTCACCATCTACCACAGTTGGTGTGAAATTCAGGGTGACACCGAAAGGTTTGAAATCCACACCGACGTTTCCATCTGTATCCACTGTCGGAATGGGAAATTCGCCGCCGGCAAGAAAACTGGCCGTCTGGCCCGAGAGGGCAGTCAGATTCGGCTCAGACAATGTCCGCACGACGCCTTGATTTTCGAGAGCCTGCAGCATCAGGTTGAAGTTGACCGAACCCGCGCCGAACGTGACATTCAGTGCGCCGGCATTGTTGGCGACCGCAGCCGTGGATCCGGTGAAAGTGTCACCCGAGGAATCGACGCCCAGCGACGCGCCCAATTGCTTGGACAGGTTCCGCGACATCTCGGCAAAGCGGACCTTCAACTGCACCTGCTGAGTGCCGCCCACATTCATAAGGTTCAATGTCCGTCCCGGAGCATAGCGTTCGGCAATCTCCATCGCCTGGTCTACCTTCTGCACCGAGGAAACAGTCCCGGACAGGACGATCCCATCATTTGCGGTGCGAACTTCGATGCGTTCACGCGGCAGCAGCTCTCGCAGCCGTTCCTTGAATTCGGCGATATCGGGGGTGACCTGCACTTCGACGTTGGTGATCAGACGTCCGTCCGCCCCCAGAAGGGTCAGCGTCGTCCGGCCAGGCAGTTTGCCAAGCACATAAACCGTGCGTTCAGACAGCGTTGCAATATCTGCGATCAGCGGGTTGGCGACGGAGAGTTCCGCAAAGGGAACATCCGACTCCAGCACGATGGCGCGGTTCAGCGGAACCCGGAGTGCGGTTTGCGTCCGGCCCTGACTGATCTGTAAAGTCTGTGCATAGGCATCTGCGACGGGGGAACCGGAAATAAGCACCCCGAGCATCGCTGCCCGAAGAATCGTACGAAAATTCATTGTGACCTGCCTCTCTGATCACTCTGCTCAAACGGATCTTGCGTCCGCATCCCGACAACGATGTCAGATGGGCGGAATTTTGCAACGGATCTGGGGGAATGCGGTGCCAAGACGGACCTTTTGGACACAGTTCGTCTCTTTTGCGACACATTCCAGCATGTTATGCAGGCGTTTTCGTGCAGGAAACCCCGCGCGGAGGGTGATATCCGCGCGGGGCACTGTTTCGCCATCCTGGCGAAGCCGGTTCGTTTCCGTTCAGCCCTCTCTGGGGCAGGGGATCGGGATCAGCACCATTTCGGCGCCTTTACGGGTGCGCACGGTGCAGGTGCGCTGCCGCTCGACCACGGCCTCTTCTTCCTTTGGACCCAGGATTTCCGCAAGCGTCGCCTCGACAGTCTGCGACTCGGTTTCGTCGCGCACGCCGACCAGGGCCAGTGTCAATCGCCCGGTGGCCTGCGCCTGGGCCAGCTTGGCGACGACGGCGGGGGGGACC
>Ga0209634_1000107_pt1 | contig 66789 bp, 67 predicted proteins | sample LinPmetageLP40_FD_184043 | JGI IMG/M metagenome (GOLD analysis project Ga0209634, IMG submission 184043) | Marine viral communities from the Pacific Ocean - LP-40 (SPAdes) (version 2) | ecosystem: Environmental > Aquatic > Marine > Oceanic | place: Pacific Ocean | collected 2010-08-26
ACGTATATTGCGACGAAATCTTAAACGGTGCTTACCCAGGTCAAGCAAATGTTGCTGCAGTTGGATGTGATGTTCCTAACAACGTTGCGACTGCGGGCAGTACTGTTTCTACTGCTGCCGGTGTTGTTCTCGCACAGTCTGCCATTGACAAACACTGCTGGGGACAGAACCCAGTTGTTACTGCTAAACTCCAACTTAACGGTCAAGACCGATTCAGTGAGCGTGAAGGTACCTACTTTGACCTCGTTCAACCATACCAACACCACACCAGAAACCCAGACACAGGCATCAACGTCTACTCGTTCGCTCTCCGACCAGAAGAGCACCAACCGTCTGGAACTGCTAACTTTTCCAGAATTGACAACGCTACTCTTCAACTCGTTGTGTCTGCCAACACTGTGTCGGGCAACAAGACCGCCAAGGTCCGTGTCTACGCCGTCAACTACAATGTCCTTCGTGTCATGAGTGGTATGGGTGGTTTGGCTTACTCCAACTAAGTTATTATATTTAATACATATCCTAGTTAATACTAACTAGATGGATAATTCATATTATACAGCATATAATATGAATAAAAATATAGCATTAATATATGATATTGTCTTACATATTAACAATGTTTTCTATGTTTCTTTTTAGTCTGAACTCTGTATTTGTAAAAAAGATAAATATTAGTCTGATCCACAAATTATTTATAACATTTTTAATACTCGTTAGTATATCATTTATTACTATTAAATTTATAAATCCGTCGCAGGATTTTAAACTTTTTGATATGAATACATGTTTAATATCAGGCAGTTACTTTTTACAAGTATTATTTCTATTTATTGCATATACAACATTACCAGTATCAATATCACTGCCGCTAATGACTGGTGCGGCAGTTATATTTTTTGATGTGTTTAATATTATAATAAACAATGCGGAATTAACAGTAGTAGAGTGGATATTAAACGTAGTAACAATCATAGGAATTGCATTGATATCCTATAGCAAAAACACTGTGTCAAATAAATACTTTTTGTTAGGCATTGTTAGCAGTCTTTTATGGAGTGTTTTGGACCCTGTTAACATGATTTTAACAAAAAAATACACAAAAGATGATAAATCAAACACAAAAAAAGATCATACAAAAAATATGTCTACTTTTAAAAAACAGTTACTAACATCCAGTTTGGAAATATTTAATCTAAACAAAGTTGGATTACCAATGTTAACACTGATAATAATAGTATTTAGCACATTCAAATTTAGTAGTGTACCAACAACGTTATTTCATAAAGAAAATTTAACATCAAAAGAAATAGGTTCATTTATATTTTATCAAATATTAACATATTATCCAGCATTCCCAACAGCGTATTATGGATTGAACACGCTGAATGATTCTGTATTTGGTATTCTTAGCACACTGACAATACCATTCGGTATAATAATGGGCAAAGTATTTTTTAACGAGACAGTTGGTTTAAGAAAAATTATAGGTGGAATAATAACTATGATAGGCGTTATAACAAAAACTTACCTGTTAAGTAGTAAAAAATAATATAAAATGTTATGTTATGCGACAAATTTATGTTTCAAAACGGAATGATAGACTGGGTATGAGACTATATGCTGTTATTAGAACAATATATTATTGTCAAACAAAAAAATTAAATTACCGTCACGTATCTTTGAGTCATAATAAAAAAGAATATAAAATATATAATAAACTGTTTAATTTTAATAAGAAATATAAAGGTATTAAGTACAATAAGTATGCTAAATATGACAATAAAATAGTAATTAATATAGGACCAACGTGGGAATGTATAAACAAAACATATGATAATTATAAAACTAAAGAATATATAAAATACCGCAAGTCGTTAATTAATCTTTATAACGAAAGTAGTTTATATAATAATGTATACAATGATAAAAACATTAACATTTGTATACATTATAGAAGAGGTGATTCAAAAAATTATAAAAAAGCGAAATTTAAAAATATTAATTATATTGGTGGTAAACTATATACAAATAAAAAAAAATTAAAATTAAGATATACACCTGACAATTATATAAATCAGATAATAACCAAACTAAATAAATATATGAACGATTTGCCATTAAACATTCACATTCATTCGGACAGTCGTCTTAACATGGATAAATTACTAACACGTAAACATAATTTTAATATACACACACACTTTCAAGATTCTGCGTATGATTCATTAAACAGTATGATCCAGTGTGATATATTATTTAGATATGGATTATCATCGTTTAGTGGAGTGGCAGCATTTTACAACAGTAATGTGGTTATATCAAAGATAGATAATGAATTCAAAGGTTTGTATAATTATAATAATGTTTATAATTTTTCAAAGTGTGGTAATATACTTAGAAAACTTGCAAACAAGTATAAAAACATTCATCAATTAGCAAATTAATATTTTGTTTGATATATATAATGATTTATATTTCAAAGCGGAATGACAGAATTGGCATGAGACTATATGCTACAATTAGAACTATATATTATTGTCAATCAAAAAATTTAAATTATCGTCATGTATCGCTGAGTGACAATAAAAATGAATATAAAGAATATGATAAATTATTTAACTTTGATAAAAAATATAAAACAATTACTAATAAGAAAAACCTAAAAAAAAACAAAAATATAAAAAATATTGGATATAAGTGGGGATTATTGCTTAAGGCAGAGAATGATGATTATAAAACTAAAAATTTTATAAAATATCGTAACTCATTGATAAACCTTTATAAAAAAAGCAATTTATATAAAAATGTATATAATACCAATCAGATTAACATATGTGTACATTATAGAAGAGGTGATTGCAATAATTTTAATAAAACAAATGGAATCAAATATCAAAGAAGAAAACGTAGATACACACCCGACAATTATATAAATCAGATAATAACCAAACTAAATAAATATATGAAAGATTTACCAATTAATATTCACATTCATTCGGACAGCACACTTAATATAAGCAACCTAATTAAATGTAAACATAATTTTAATATACACACACACTTTGATAATTCCGCAATTGAGTCATTAAATTGTATGATCCAGTGTGATATATTATTTAGATACGGATTATCATCATTTAGTGGTGTTGCCGCATTTTACAACACCAATGTGGTTATATCTAAGATAGGAAATGAATTCAACGATTTGTATAATTATAATAATGTTTATAATTTTTCAAAGTGTGGTAATATACTTAGAAAACGATCAAAAAAATATAAAGTTATGAATAAATCAATATAGAAAAATCTTAGTAGTTATATATAACATGCAAATTTTTGTGAAGACGCTTACAGGCAAAACGATTACTCTTGAAGTTGACGCATCAGATTCTATTGAAAACGTGAAGGCAAAAATCCAAGACAAGGAAGGAATTCCACCAGACCAACAGCGTTTGATTTTTGCAGGCAAACAATTGGAAGATGGACGAACGTTGTCCGATTATAACATTCAGAAGGAGAGTACTCTCCATTTGGTGTTGCGACTACGTGGTTGATTTACACATTTAAACGTCGTAATAAATGTTAACACGCATGAAAAAATAATCAATACATATATATATGAAACTTTTGCAAGAATTGCGAACTGCGCTGAACCAAAAATCGGTTGTACGAAACGTTTTCTTTTGTTTAGCAATTATTTTGCTGATGCATTTGCTTTACGGTGTTTACCGTTCTTCAACGGTTTTACAAGAAGGGAAAAAAAGCAAAAAGAAAAAAGGAAAAAAAGGAAAAAAAGGAAAAAAGAAAAAAAGCAAAAAGAAAAAAAGCAAAAAGAAAAAAAGCAAAAAGAAAAAAAGCAAAAAGAAAAAAGGTAACATAATAAAAAAAAATAACCCACCTCCCAAAGACCCTCCCAAAGACCCTCCCAAAGACCCTCCCAAAGACCCATGTATAAAGAACGATGATGGATGCTGTGGTAGTGAAACAAAAGATTGTTTCGGTGTGTGTGGGGGAACTGTGAAGATTGACCCTTGTGGTGTGTGTGGTGGATCGGGAGGAGATGATTGTGGTGTGTGTGGTGGTAAAACAAAGTTTGGTACATTACCCGGAGATGTTTGTAGGTGCGATAATAATGTGAAGGAATTTAACGATTGTGAGGGTGTTTGTGGTGGAACTAAAGTGACAGATTGTCAGGGTGTGTGTGGAGGAAAAGCAGTAAAAGATTGTAAAGGTAAATGTGGCGGAACCGCTATAAAGGATAAAAGTGTCAATGGAACATGCTGTGACGTTTTAGAGGTAGATAAAAACGGTATGTGTGATGGCGCAACAGTGTTTGATAAGACGGATGAAACTGTGTGCGAAGGTAAAGCAGTGAAGGATTGTAAAGGTAAATGTGGCGGAACTGCTGTGAAAGATTGTAACGGTAAATGTGGCGGAACTGCTGTGAAAGATTGTAAAGGTAAATGTGGCGGAACTGCTGTGGAAGATGCTTGTGGTGTTTGTGGTGGGGTAGCAAAGTTAGGGAAATTTCAAAAGGGAGATTTATGGGATCCTTCGTCTCCCGTATTGTGCGATTGCAACGATGGATCCAAAAAGTTCTTCGATTGTAACGGTGAATGTGGTGGATCTGCTAGTTATGGGGCTGCGAATGAATGGGGGGATAAGGAATGTTGCAAACCCAACGCAAGAGATTGTAGTGATGTTTGTGGTGGAACTAAAGTGACAGATTGTAACGGTAAATGTGGCGGAACTGCTGTGAAAGATTGTAAAGGTGTATGTGGTGGAACAGCTGTGAGAGATCGGGAAGATAAATGTTGTGCTGTCACCGAATTAGATTGTGCTGGTAAGTGTGGTGGACTAATAACGCATAAAGTATGTATGAACGAAATTAAACTTTGTAATACTAAGTGCAGTCCTCCAACCGAGACCAAGTATATTGATACACTGACTAAAGATGTATTGCAAGAAATGATGAAGCAATATTGGCAAACTGTTGGTGGGGATAAATTCGTGCAAGATTCCAACTGTACGGCAGCACTTTATGATAATGATAGCGGTAACATTTCTGGCATTGGTAACAAATATCTAAAACTCGGCCGTTGGAAGCCTTGGACCCTAAAAAAAACGTACATTCGGTATAAGTGCTCTGATGCATATGAAAACGGTCATTGTGACAGTGTTGTCAAGCCTCTAGAATATGGACTCGGGTGCGAGTATGTAAAAGATAGATGCCCGGAGACCTGTGGTAAACCGGACATCACCGAGCGAAATAATGCTTACACAGGGAAAAACGTATATGCTTTACAAGCAACGTCTCTTCCCAATCTTAAGATTATCGGAACATTATGTTTTGAATCAGCATTCACAAAAGAAAACAAAGATATTGGGATGTTCAAAAAAAAAGGAAAAATAATATTTACTGGTAATTTTAACCGTTTGGAAACTATTCAAAATAAGGCATTTTTTAACGCAGACGCGGATATAACATTTATTGGTAATTTCCCGAATTTAAAAACAATAGGAGATAACGCATTTGGTAACGTAACGGGTAAAATATTATTTAGTGGGAGTGCGCCAAAATTAACAACAATTCATGCCGATGCCTTTAAAGGAAGTGAGGTAGAATTTAAGGGTAATTTTTAATAGAGCAGTTCGCCAGCATAGCGCAGTGTATCGAGATTGATCTGGAATAAACGAATTATAAATATTTTATTATTTCAATATTTATAATATATATGCGTGATAAATTAAAAATGACAAGAGCATTCAAAATACATTTAGCGATTTATTCTACGATTGTTCTGTTGATACCTATCATTATTATAATCAATAAAAATAAAGATTCAATAAAAGGATTAATAACAACAATCAAAACACTTTTTGCTGGATTACCAAACATAGTAAAAAAGTTATATACTTTTATAAATGATACTATTCTATACAATATGGTATATTATTTAGCGCGTCCGGCAAGCAAAAGTAGTATAGGATTAAGCACTGTGTCTATAATATTAATAATATTTTTCATATCATTCATAGTATCATATGTTAGATTATCTATAGGACAAAGCGAATTAAGATCGAAGGTAATGCCACATTGGACATACAAACTCCTCAAGAAACATCGGAAAACAGGCGATTTCATATTTATAGTGTTGCTGTTATACGTTGTTACGTTGCTGTACAAAAAATACGCAGCTATTATTCTAGGTGGAAAAGATATTATATCTCAACTACCGAAATTGTTAGGTATTGGTGCGGGTATTATTGGATTTGTTGTATTTTATTATTACATAAATAAAAATTATAAAGATTCATCATTTACGTACCAATACAAAAAATATGAAACTACAACAGCAAATGCTAGTGGTGAAGATACAAAGCACATGGTTTGGGCATCAAAAGAAATACGATACATGTCAATATTTAATATGACATTAATAATATTACCAATTTTATATTTCGCGTCTAAACAGGGTGGTAAACTAATAAGTGCAACTAATTTTGGGTTTGAAATCTGGTATTTACCATTAATAGCAAGTCCAGTAATATTATATTATGGTTATCCTTATATCAAAGATTGGATAAATAAAACATTTAGTAGTATGTTAAAGAAAACAGTATTATTAGATGAACCAATTTATATAGAAGATATTTCAAAAAAATATGGATTACCGTATAATCTAGGAGATTATAAATCAATAAATCAAAAATATAGTGATTATGAAATAGGAGATGTTACAACGCCTGCTGTGCCCACATATACAATATCATTGTGGTTGTGGCTAGATAACGTAACTTCTCCAAACAAAGATGTATATGAAAGTGTGTTAAATTTTAACAATAAACCAAACATTTTAGTGAACCAATCGTCGCGTGAGATTAAAATACTTTTTGATGATACATCTAATGAAAACGATGGCACCAGAACAATATATTTAGATAATTTAAAATCACAAAAATGGAATAATATAGTAGTAACATTTGCAAATAATATAGTAGAGGTTTATATAAATACAAAATTAGTTGTTGAACAAAAGGGTATTATACCAAATATGAATGATATTTATTTTGATAATATGGTGGTTGGTAGTCCATATTCTTCGTTAAAAGTAGCGTTAAAAAAAATAGAGTATTATCCACGCGCCCTCATAAATAAAGAAATAAAACACTTTTATAATATTAAAAACATTATGAATTGATGTAACGTAGAAATTAAATATGTGAGTTAATAATAATTGTGATATAATATTTTATTATTAACTATATATATATGAATATTAAAACAATAATAATATTAGTATTGATTATTTTACTTGTTTATGGTGTTTATGTTTACATAATTAAATCATCAAAAAGTCAAGTAGTAAAAATTCAGGATGCAACAAAAACAACATCCATTCCAAATAGTAAATTATTAGCGGGTCCAACAGATAACTATACATATTCAATGTGGATATATGTATCGGACTTCAATTATAATTATGGTTATAATAAATCTATTTTAAGACGTAGAACAAGGGGCAGAGATAATAGTTTAACAGGATCACCATATATATATCTTAATAAAACACTTAATAATTTAACAGTTGCCATAGATCTTAATAAGAATAGACGTATTGAGAAAAAATTATGCACCATTAAAAATATTCCACTTCAATCATGGGTTAATGTAATTGTAACATTGGACACAAGATCTTTAGATATATATATTAATGGTAAATTAAGAAAAACATGTATATTTCAGCATATACCAATTGGTTACAACCCGGCAAGCGACCTTGTAATTTGTGGTAAAGACCCAACTGATTCTAACTCAAAATCAGGATTTCAAGGAAATATAGGAAACGTTGAATTTATACCAGATAAGGTATCGCCCGTACAAGCATTTAATATTTATAAACGAGGAATGTCTGGGTTATCTAGTCATTTAAATTTTGATTACAAAATCAAAGGCGTTCTTATGAAAAATAATAAGCAAATTGGTAGTATATCATTTTAAATTTATTCATTATATATCTTAATTTTATATAAATTAATATATATATATATAATGAATTATGAAAATAACACATTTTCGGACGTTCCTATGCCTAAACCATTATCTGCGACTAGAGCGTTTTTTCAATCACAAAGCATTATTGCGAAATTAGCATTCTTAGCATTAACGCTCATTGTGTTCGTAATTCTTCTTAAGGTAATTACTAAAATAATGATTAAAGTTCTTGCGCCATCCAAATCACCATATTTATTAAAAGATTTAAAACCAGCAAATGTACCCACGACAATTTCTCAAGATCCAAATGTCGCAAATGCTATACCACTTGTTAGATCAACAAACCAAAAAGATGGGATAGAGTTTACATATAGTTTGTGGATGTATGTACACGGTATACCAGAAATAACAGAAAAGCAGTTTCATCAAGTATTTTTTAAAGGTAATAAAAACACACCAATAACACGTGATAATCACCCAGATTATTCCGTTCTACCAAGGAAAGTATTTAGAACATTAGGAAAGGACTTATCTGGTATAAATTATCCTGATAATGGTCCTGGTCTGTATTTAACTCAAATAAAATCAAAAGGTAATCATGCTGATACATTGGGTTTAGCGCTTATAATGAATACATATCGTAATATTCTTGAATCTATAGTGGTGCCAGACATTTCTCTCAAAAAATGGTTGTGTGTTACAATTCGCGTAATGGGTTCAAATATAGACATCTATATAAATGGTATTATTGTAAAACGTCACACATTGGATGATGTACCTAAACAAAACTATGGTGATGTATTTATCAGTGCTAATAAAGGGTTTAGTGGTTCAATTTCTAAAATGCAGTATTTTAACAGAGCACTGAATGCTAAAGAAATATATAGTATAGTTCAAAGTGGTCCAAATATGACTGTTGATGATTCTCTCTTAGTAACGCCACCTTATTATTCAAGCGATTGGTATTTTGCAGATGATAAAATATAAAATATTGTTGCGTGGGAGTCACAGTTTTTGGGTAAATCCCGAAAATAAACAAATAAACACTAATCAACTAAAAAAGTTTACAATAATTAATGTTTAATTTGGATTTTTACAGGCATTTTCACTATTAAATATCTGTCCTGATTGACACTTTTCTTCTGCACCCATTTCTATACATGACCTAAATCCTTTATCTGTCCCTACATAACAATATGATGTTTTACCTCGTTTTTGTATCATACTGTTGCCGGCATTATCAAATTTAAAGTTTCTATTATTTATAGGGATGCTTAAATCCCTGGTTGGTTCGGCAGTATCTATATATGTTGCCGTTGCAGATGGTGTTGTAATTTTTGTTTTTCCAAATATACTTTTTATATCATAGTATATTTTTTTTGCTATAGATTCTATAAAATCAGGTATATCGTTTTTTTCCTTATTAACATATTTTAACACACTGTATATTAATACAACCAATAAAATTATAATAATGCAAGTGGAGTAGAACGACCTTTTTGAAACGTAAACTACATTTTTGGGCGGCGATGTGGGAACTGTGGGCGCTGGTATAGTAGACGGTACATCAATATTTAACGGGTTTGAATAATTTTCCATAGTATATATATATGCCCAGAAAAAGATGTCCCAATGGATCACGTCGTAATAAAAAAACGGGGCGATGTAGAAAAACTGAAAAATCTAAACAAATACTTGAAAAAAAGGAAATTCTAAATGTAGCATCACTGCCTAAACATTCTCCTAAACAATTGACACAAAAGCGTAAAAGATGTCCTAAAGGAACGCGTAAAAACAAAAAAACTGGGTTGTGTGAACCAACTAAATCAAAAATACAAAAACAACTATCAGTTTTACAAACATCGCCTGTAATTGATGTGCCACCTATAGAAAATATTGAAGAATTGGGCAGGGTGGTTTATAAAACTGTAGAATCGTTGCAAACCCAAAAAACAGAATTATTCAAAATTGTTAACACGCCATCATTTACACCAGACGCAAACGAACGTTTAACGACTCTTAATATGAAAACGCCAAACGAAGTAATGGCGTACAAATGTACACACAAAGAAAAACAAGCAAATCTGTATGATGGGATGTCTTTTAAAGATATGAACGATGTTTTAAAACACGATCAACATTTTGATTCACGGTATTTAGCACGTGTTTCAAAAACATTAGATGTAAAAAATGATTCAGAAGTTCTTAAAAAACTTGTAGAAATTGCTGAAAATTACCCAAAAACCAATTTAGTAAGAATAAAGATAGGTAATGGGGGCACTGAAAAAGACTATAAATGTGTTGAATGGAGTGATATACATGTCAAAGAGTTAATGTTAAATAATCTTAATTCAAAAAAAGATATAGATTTTTCTAAAATTATTGGTCCACAACAATATCTCTCTAATTGCTGGTTTAACACGGCGATGATGTGTATATTTATAAGTGATAAAGGGCGAAAATTCACTAGAGGTATGAGAGAAGATATGATAAATGGAAATATAGCGTCGGATATAACAACATTTGGTGCCAAGTTTAAAACTAAAAAAACACTATTTATGTATAATATTATTATTGATAATGCGATCAGAGGTATTCTAGATGTAAGTATTAATACAAACTATATTATTCAAGGTTTACACAACGTTAAACAGTTATCTACACATTTTGTTAAACCGGACGAAGCGTGGAACCCATTTAGTTTTTTATCAAAATTACAATTAATATTACACCAATCAAATAAATTATATTTTAAAAAACATACAATTAAAAACATTGACGATATGTCAATATCAAAATTTAAAGCAGATTTTATCAATAAATATGTTCTTTATCGTAAATTATCACCTATACCAGATATTTTAATTGTTGAATTGTATGATGACAAAAATGTAGACTTGAATATTAAAGGTAAAATGTTAGGATTAGATTGGGTTGATTCAACTGGAACCAAAAATAAAGCAACATATACAATGACATTTGATAAGACATTTGATACAAAAGATGGTACTAAGATAAAATACAAATTAGATTCTGCTATATTGAGATCTAATGCAAAAAAACACTTCAGCGCATATATAACAGGTAATGGTAAAGAGTATCGTTTTGATGGTCATACAAAAAGTCATCTCCAACCATTTGAATGGAAGAAATTATTAAATAAGAAGAAAAATTTTAATTTTAAAAAAGATGAAACACCCAACAACTGGAAAGGTATGCCGTTTAATTTTTCAAAAGCATATCAGTTGTTATTTTATTACAGAATATAAATATTCATCTGAAAGTTTCAAAATTGTAAAATAATTATATTTTCTTGTTTTATATTAATGTTTGGATACTGTGTTTGGTTAGAATTTATAAAAAACCACCATTTTTATTCAATACACAAAACAATTGCATGTGCATTACGTGCACAAACACATAATCCACATATTACATTGGATTATAACGTTTTAAAAAATAATGGTATAGAAAAAACAAAATGTTACAATCCAACAACACTATATGCGTGTGGAAAAGTATATCAAGATAATACTTCTAATTTTTATGCACTCCAACAAAACTATATAAGAGAGAATGATTTATCACAAATATTTCACGTATCGTTGGCATACAGAGTTGATGAAAAATTTACAAAAGAAGAAATACAATTCGCTAACAGTCTTAATATTCCTAGAATAATAAAACCAGAAGAATTTAATGTTACTTTATGGAATTGTGATAGCATTTATACTAAAGATTGGTATAATGCGAATATTTTAAATATGTAAATTGTTTGAAAATATACATTTAACTTTAAACGGTGTATCAAGTGGGTATGTTATTTATATTTATGTTTGGTTTAACATAATTAGTTAGATTTAATGTCAATGTATTTTTCATATTCTGTTCCAATAAGAGCGTTTAAAATATCGTCATAGTTTGTAATAATTTCATAGTGTTTCATTATTGTTGTCTTTTTAAATCTGTCATTCTTTAAAGTTTCCCTAAGTTTTGTTTTATATTTTCTATTAATATCAATAGATGGATCTAAAAATTTTATGATTTTAATCCAATCACGTTGTTTTTTCTTTTTTAATGTGTCGTAAAATATTTCTAAATAATTAATATTATTATTTTTTAACAGAACGATCACTTCCGCATACCTTTTTTCACGAGCTACTAGTTGACTAATTATTGTGCTCGCGTTTAATGTAACACGTATATTCAGTGCTTTTTGAAATTGTTTATTATTTGATTTGTAATGTGATTTAATATCATTATTAACACGTTTACTCTCGCTTAATATTACGTCTAACCAATTTCTTTTATTTATAAGAACTTTAATATTATTGGTTTTTATATATGGGAGCACCTTTAAATATGTTTTATTTAAAATATAAGGTTTCCACTGAAATCCAATGTGCTTAATATTAGGATATTTATTGAAAAACTGTTTAGACATTTTAACAGGATTTTTAGTCTTTAATAATTTATTATAATTGCTCCCGTATAACTCAATTCCAACGTGTTTATGATATTCAACATTAAATATTGTTGCTATTTTTTCATTTATAAATGCTGATCCACTTCTACCGTTAGATATTAATATGTGTTTATGTTGCATACATTAAGTATTATATTATTATGTAATGAATTACAACACATTATAACTGTAAAACACGTATCATTCGTATATAGTGTTGATAAAAATTTTACAGAACAAGAAATACAATTTGCAAACAGTCTTAATATTCCAAAATAATAACACGGGAAGATGCTAATGTTTCTTTATGGAATTGTGATATATTAAATCTATTATTTTTATTATCTTTATGTTTACGTAATAAATACATTAACACGTATTGTAACTTGTAACCTGGTGGTGACCACCGTGTAATGCACCTGGATTACTTCCTGAAAACCCAAAACCTGAACCACCACCACTTTGTTTTCTTCCTCGTTTCTTAGACGAATTAGTTCGTCTTTGTCTTTTTAATCCTCTTGATTTTCGTTTTAAAGTTAAACGTTTGCTTCTATGTGATCTAGTTCTTCTATTACAAGTATATTGTCTAGTTTTACGAGATTTTCTGCGATATCTTCTTATTGAACTTTTTACCATTATATATATTGTTAAGATAATTCTGTTTTACGAATCATTTTTTTTGTATCCGTAACAACTTTTTCTGTTTTATTATTTGGAATCCATGCTTTAAACTTTTCGCTATATATACATTCAATGATTAATTCGTTATTAACAATATAATTTGTATTTTTTGTTTCAAATTCTTCTTCGCTATCGCTCTCTTCTATAAAATCTATATTTTTATTTTCTTTCATTTCTCTAAATAATTGATTCATAAATATACTAGTTTTAATGTTTGGTATATGCGCAATTCCATAAAATTGATTATTTTTACAGTACAATTTATAAATATCAACCGTAATGTCCGGTTTTACGCAAAAAACAGCACGTTTAATATTTACATTATTTTCATATATTTTTGTTAAATATGGTTTATTTATTGAATTATCGCGAAATTCTATAGAATATATTGGATAATAAACATTTTTTATATTACATATTAATTCTTTATAACTATTACCATATACAGGAAACCCAAATACCATAAATTTTGAATCATTTTTGATGGCTTGAAATACTTTATTTATATATGCTATGTTTTGTCTGAAGTAGTTTGTAAGTTTTTTACCTTTAAAAAAATATATATCTTCAAAGGTAAAAAATGCGTTATTATTATAGTTAAATTTAGTACCATAAAGAATTGTTCCCAAAGAAAGTGTTTTATCAAACGAGCATATGATTTGTTCATATTTTTTAGTTCGTTTATTTATTATAAAACAACTAGGTGTGTTTTTGTACATTACAAACCATAAAAAATATTTATCGCCTTTAGGTATTGCCATAAATATTCCATTCTTATCAAATGAAACAGATTTATTTATTGATTTTTCTTGGTGCAAGTAGATAACAGGAAACGTTTTAAGTAAGTTATTCATATAATATTTATACTATTGTGTCTATATACTGTTTTAATTTATTTTTATTATCCAATTTACTTATAGATTCATCAATAGTTTTTTGTATTTTATCATATTCTTTTTTTGAATCTATTATAATAACATTTTTTTTATCACTATATTTATTCTTAAAATATATGTACAACAGTTTTAAAAGAATTACAAATATTAATAAATATATTAGTACCATGTATTAATTATAAATTATATTTCTAAATTATTAACGTAGATAAAGTTTCTTTCAAATTGGGATCAGAAATTAAATAATTGCTTTTGAAATAACTTTGTCTATTGTTATTAGTTGTTTTATCTATGATATATGTTAATTTATCAGTTATTTTGTATAATTTACGATTAGTAACAATCTTTATATGATCTTTTGGAATATGATATTGTGATCCTTCATATTTATAATCATCGTTAGATACATAACAATCGTTATCCTTTACAAATTTTGATAATATCGTATCGGGTTCTGTTTGAAGTAACGAATATTTTAATACTTTATTATTTTTTAATATAAATATTCCTTCTAATGTCAGGTATTCTTCTACTGTGTGTTCTAGTGGTTTAATATTATTTATGTTAACCGATGCGTCAATATAAAGTTTCATTATAATTATAATGCATAACTATTTAAACCTATTGTTATTTAAAATTTATATGGTAAAAGTTGTTGTAATTGAAAAAAACGGAGATTGTAAAACACAAGTATTAAAAAAATGTATATTTTCGGATTTATATAAAAAATGTGGTTTTAGAAACGATAATAATTTTCAAAAGAGAATATCTTGGAAAATTATTTATAAAAAAAATAATTTATTTATTAATTTATTTGCAAAAGACAATGGTCGTGCAACAACAGAAAATAAATTTGATGTTCCACCACCGATTGACAGTAACTTATATTTTGGTAACATGGTTTTAGTTGCTTGTGCAAATAAAAATACAGAGGAAAACACTATTGATTTTGATGTTGACACATGGTTTAAAATATACGAAATGCTCATGGGAGGGTTTGAAGACATCACCAACACAGACGATGAAGAAGATGAAGAAGAATATGTTCCACGCGAGTTGTTAACTAAGCATGGTTATAAAAAAGATGGATTTATCGTTTCGGATGACGATGATGAGGCTGACGACGATGACGACGACGATGACGACGACGATGAAGAAGACGATGATGATGCTGATGATTCGGACAGCGATGACGACGACGTGGATGATGATGATGTTGATGACGACGATGAGGATGATGATGATGATGATGTTGATGACGATGAAGTAAATGAAAACAATATAATTGCGTTAAATAATTGCATTAGTAATAGTAATTATAATATTAGTGAAAACGTATCAAAACGAAGTAAACGTAAAAAACAAAAAAATAATAATGACGATAATGAAAATGATGTGAATGAAAATGACGACGAACATTATTTACAAGAGGAAAGTTACTGTGAAGAATAAATTGATTTAGATAAATCATAATAATATAAGTAAATGCCACAATCAACCATTAATATAAATGAATGCCGAATCAAGGTTCGAACAAAAATATTAAAAATTCTAAATAGTAGCGCAATGGCAGAGAATATGGAAAAGGCGTGTTTGAATGCTTGTATAAGAGTTGGAAGGAATAAAAAAATCATATGTAAATGGGAAAACAAGACATTTCTTATGTTATATATTAATAAAGTTAAGCAAATCTTGTATAACATTAACCCAAAAAACAATTGTCACGTATACGATAAACTAAAAGCGATGGATATAAAGAGTTACGATGTTCCATTCATGACACACCAAGAATTAAATCCTGTAATTTGGGAACCCATTATTAAAGAGAAAATTAAAAGAGACAAAAGCAAATATGAGATTAACATGGAAGCAGCAACAGAAGAGTTTACGTGTTATCGTTGTGGTAAAAATAAGTGTACTTATTATGAACTACAAACACGAAGTGCTGATGAACCTATGACCACATATGTATCGTGTCTGCACTGTGGTAATCACTGGAAGTGTTAAATAAACTTATTTGTTATAAATATTATGTTAATAAATTAACTTCAACTGTTAAGTAAGTATATGGATATAATAATATATACTAACTATATGAGATTTTGTATATGTTTTTTTGGTGTTATTTCTAGATCATTAACAATAACAATAGAAAGTATTAAAAAAAATATATTTGATGTTCTTAAGAAAAATAACATTAACTACGATGTTTTTGTTCATAATAATAAAATAGACAAAATATACAACGAAAGAAATAACGCGTGTGAAAAAAATATAGAAATTAATAACGATGAGTATAAACTGTTGAACCCTACAAAATACCAAGAAGATCAACAAAGTATATTTGATGAATCATATGACTGGAAAATAAAACAAAATACAAGTATAAAAGACAATATCTGTAAAAATACTTATAAAAATGCAATTCGTCAACTGCATAGCGTAAAGCGTGTTACTGAGATGTGGGAAAATGGTGAAAAATATGATTTATATTTATATATTAGACCAGATTTACTTTATGTTAATAAATTGGATATAAACCAAATACTTAAAAATATTAATAAACAAAATATATTATTTACTCCCAATTGGGAAAACTATAATGGATTAAATGATCGTATATACTTTGGAAAACAAAACGTAATGTTAAAAATAGCAAAACGCATTGACCTAATACCAGTAATATATAAATCAAACAAGTATAATGCTGAAATGTTTATGAAATCAGTTGTTGATTATTATGGTATTAATACAGTTTATATAAATTTACGAGGTGAACGAATACGTTCAAATGGAAAAAATCAAGAAGTTATTAATTTAGTATATTTAAAAAAAATAAATATTAATTTTATTAGAAAATACAAAAAACTTACTGAAAATAAGTTAAATAAACAACAAAAAATTTTAAAAAAAAATAAATTACTAATAAATAAATGTAATAATATTTTAAAAAATAAAAAATTTATTACAGAAAGTAATTCAAATGATGATAATAATATTTTAAAAAATAAAAAATTTATTACAGAAAGTAATTCAAATGATGATAATAATATTTTAAAAAATAAAAAATTTATTACAGAAAGTAATTCAAATGATGATAATAATATATTTAACATAAAAAACAAAATTATTGAATGGAACAAAAAACTAAAATTAAAGATCAAAAAAAACAAAAATTAAAGATCAAAAAAAAACAAAAATGAATATATAACTATAAATAATTATTATTTCTAACATTTACTAGTATATTTATTGCATCGTCAATCTCTTGTTGTGATAGTTTATTATCATTATTAGTGTCTATGGCATTTTTTAAACGGTCTGGTATAATGTTAAACGGACTATCTTCATGTAATAAATGATTTGAAAGAATATAAAATGATGTAGTTAATACAATTGAAACTTTTAAATCTTTAGTTCCAACAAATGATATAAAAAAGATAAATAATTGTTTTACTAAATCACTGTTTAATATTTGTTTTTGAAACGGTGATATGTCAAAGTTTACATTCCGTGACATAAAGTTAATGCATACTAATAAAAACCCTAAAAATAATTTATTGTCAGTTATATTTTTTTCTATTTTTTTCAAATAACTTAACATATATAATTTATAATATTTTATTTAATATAAATTATAATTCAAAATACAATACAGTTATATTATCAGACGAACCTCTTTTAAATGCTGTTGCCCCTAATACACCAGCTATTTTTGATATATTTTTTTTTTTACAGTGCCGATAAATGTTAAGAACATCTTTATTTGAAACATCATCCCATAATCCATCAGAACCGATTACACCTATATATTTTGTATTTTTACTCATTTTTATAAAATTTATTTCAGGTTCTACACTAACGGGTCCTCTATAGTTATTATTATTATACTTTAAATAAAAATCACCGAATGCTCTGGACAGTGATAAATTTCCATTTACGCGATATACGTGTCCGTCATATACAACGTTGCCTTTACTTTTTTCAATTCTTCTTCGTTCAAGTTCTGGTTTATGATCCCTCGTTGAATACAAAATCGCGCCATTTGGATTAGTATCGTTTTGTTGTAAAATTATAGCACGTGAATCTCCTAAATTAACAGTTATTAATAAATCACCATATTTAATTATAATACTGGCGGTTGAACCTACCGAGTATGATTTAACATTATGTTTTATTATATTGTCTAAAATTAAAAAAGATTTTTTTATTTTACTACGAATTTCATTCTCATTATTATATTTTATTTTTTTATTAAAAATATGTGTTGAAAAATATACATGAAGTATTTTTTTTAATGCGTCTGATACATATTTACCACCGTGACCATCAAAAACACCATATATGCTATATGTCTTATCGTTGTGAATAATATAAGTATCCTCCATATATTCACGCTTACCCTTTATCGTAAATACATTTACCATGTTACTACTATGGATATACAAACAATAAAGAATAGTGAAAATAAACACAGACACGCATAGTATTTTATTCATATATTTATTTAATATATTATTTATGACATATTTGTAGTTTATATTATTAGTTGTTTAATGGTATTAATATTAGTTAGTATACCAAATGCTCCCTTTGACATTGCCTTTTTTATATCTTGTTGATCTTCACTATATTTGTATGTTTTAATAACAGTATTACTTAAATCAACCAACTTCATATTATCGTTAATATCTTTAATATAATTTAGTATTTCATTATTAGATTTTTTGTCAATTTTATCTAATTTTTGCACATAAAAGTCCATTCTGATGACTTGTTCACTTGCTTTATCAAATGCGTCGCGTGCATCTATTAGATTGCGTTGAATCAAACTCTTATCATCTATAGATTTATAAAATTTGCGTATTAATAGTTTTACGGTTTTCATATCTTTATGAACTGTTGACACCATTGTTTTTATTTTCGGTAAATTAATTATATGAATATTCTGATCATCATTTAACCCATCACTCTTTAATTGTTTACTGATTCCGTTCCCACCACCGTTGCCGCCATGCCCACCACCGTTGCCGCCATGCCCACCACCATTGCCGCAAGAGTTACAATGCTTGTGTCTATTATCTCCACAATGATGTGTTTTATCCATCTTGTTAACGTGATCAATTCTGTCGTTAATATCACATTCATAGTCATTGGCATTATCATCTAATATTTTACCACCATACATACATTTTTCATATTGTTTATACATTTTGTCTTCTTCGCTCGTATCTATTTGTTCTTTAGAATCACCTGGATGGTCGTCGTCGCTATATGGATCCGAATCAGAATCAGTGTCAGAATCAGTGTCAGAATCAGTGTCAGTATCAGTGTCAGTATCACTATTAGCATCATTACTATTTCCAAATAAGTCGTGGCTTGCTTTACTTAATCCCCCACCAACATCTTTAACACCATCTACAATGCCTTCACCTACATCTTCGGCGCCATGTAATATTCCTTCAGCAATATCATCTAAACCTTGACCAACGCGTCCCGCATTAAATGATTCTTTTTGTTTACTATTAATGACATATAGATATACAATCAATAAGAGGGAACACGAAAAACCAGTTGGCATAGAACATTTTGAACATATAATCACGCTAAATAATAATAGCAATCCCTTTACCATATTGTGTTTGTTAATATTAATAACGTTACTTAAACTATATAATAAAATTGCAAAAAATACTATAATAATAATTTCATTATTTAGAAAATTTTTATTAAGAATCATATATATTGTTAAAACAAAAAAATAATATATGCATCTTCTATAGGGAACTATGTTAAGTTTTTCTAATTATGAAAATTTTGAAACTCACGATTTAAAAAATTATTTAAATGATAACAAAGACCATAATAATAATATAGCAGAATTACAAACAGAACAAGCCAAATATTTATTTACACCAAATAATTTAGGTGACACTTATACAAAACCCATAAACGAACAAGCATATAAACAAAATAACCAAAATCAAAATTATACAAACAAATTGTCCCAAAAATATGAAAATTTGGACGGAACTTTAGAAAAATTAAATCATATTATTCATTTATTAGAACAACAACAAGATGAAAAGACCGAAACGGTTACAGAAGAGTTAATTATGTATTTATTTTTGGGATTCTTTATTATTTATATTATAGATTCTTTTTTTAGAGCAGGTAAATATTATCGCTAATTTATTATAAATAATTTATTAGGTAATATTGGTTTAATCCTATAGTTATAAAAATAGTATCCTGTATGACTTTTAAATTTAATATTTAGGTGTTTCTTTAAAAGATTAATTAATAATGTGTTATCAGAAATATCCTCAATAATTAATATTTTATCTATAAAATATGTCATAATACATCCCAAAAATGATTGATAAAAAGTATCTTTATCTGTGTTATTAATACTCGCAAAACATTCCACTGTATAAGTATTATTTATTTTTGAATAGGTATTTCTAAAAAAAAATAAACAATATATTTGATGCATATTAACAATGCCATATATTTGAATGTCATTTATAGATATAAAATCATTGACATTTGGTATAATCATACAGTTAAATTTCTTCCTAAACAACATTAAATTGTCGTATATAAATTTTATGTTTTTTATTTTTATAACATTTATCATTTTATGTGGTTTAAAATTAGAAATATAAAATCCATATGTAAAATAAGTGCATAACGGTATTATTGATGTTAATGTACATTCTTTTTTAAATAAACATATTTTATGTCCTGTTTTCTCTCTTTGGTGATGGTAGTACGAATAAATTAACTTTGGCGCAATTCCTTGTTTGCGATTATTCTTATCAACGCACAAATAGTCAACATAGTTTATGTGTATAGGTTCTTTAATATTTTTAAAATAACATATAAGTGGGCGTCCACTAATACAACCAATAATGTTATCTTTATCATCATAATTTTCATACTTTATGCTTAATATACTATTTGTATTTAGATATGAAAAAATACTATTACGTGATGGACTATATATAACACCATCTTCGTTAACGTTAACGAAATTATCTTTTATAAATTCAACTATTTTTAGTTGTTCTTTTTCTGGATGTAAATGAGAGAACGCATGGTGTATTCTCTGATCAAAAAATCTTGAATCTCTTTTAATATTATCGTGTTGGATAATACCAGGTGGCCTAATCCAATATGTTAAATTGTATAAATGAAAAACAGGTTGTCTAGACCAAAACGGTTGTTTTAATTTAAAAAATCCTATTACAACCAATGGAATTACTATTAATAATGTAAATGATAGTAAAACATAATTCATTAATAAATAATTATGTTTTTTTTATTAAATATCAACGTGTGAAAGCACATGACGTCTACAACAAATTTTTGTTAATCCAATGTTATTAAGAACGCGTGCTTCTGGGGTTTTTACCACATTCGTTTTTGAAAAATATATAACTTCGTCTAATGGAAGACCTTCTTTTACTTTTATTGCACGAACTTCTCTTAAATAATATTCATATTTATCTGCTAAAACATTTCCACATGTAAAACACTTGACTGGAATAATCATTTTATATTATAACAATATAATCTTTCAAATCAATTTTATAATATAATGAAATCTATATTTCTTAAAACAATATTATAATTTTAGTTTTTTTTTATAAATTAAATCTATTTCGTTCTTAGTGTAAAAACATTTATGTGTTTCGTTTTCTAATATTTTTAATTCATTTTTTGTATATTTTATTTTTCGTTTACATTTATTGTATAACTTATTATTGTTTTTATTAGCATGTTTTGTTTTAAACTTAACAGGTAAAACTTTATTTATAATTTTCTGCCAATTTTTAATATCTTCAAACTTTAAAAATAATAGATGGCATGTATCGGTTTCATTATAATAGTAGTTTTTATATATATTAAATTCATTAAATAAATCTATATTAAAGTGTTTTTTATACATACTTACAGAATAAGGTTTTCTATCATTTTTTAATATTTCAATCATTGATTTTCTAATTGTATTTATTTTATTATTTTTTGGTAATTTATATCGTTTTTTTTTTATATTATGAAAAATGGTGGATAAATTTAAATCTATATAATTTCTTATAGATTCAATAATTATAGGTTTAAAATTATATTTTTTACCGATATATAAAATTAAATCATATAAGTCATAATTATTTATACTTAATAATTTTGTTCCATAAATATGTTCAAAATATAAAACCGAGTGCCAATGTGCTGTATTTTTATTCGGAAATCCTTCTTTTAAAGATGTTGAACCAGTTTTACCATCACCAATATAATATATTCTAGGCATAAATTTTTTTATTTTATTTGAGTTTTTATTTATCACTAGTTGTTTTCTTTTTAAATTTATGATTTGTATAATTTTATCAAATACATTCATATATATGTATGCTATAAAATTTTATTTCTTAAATTATCAATTTCTTTAATAGTAATTTGTATTACTCTCAATAAGTAAGGCATAAAAATACATAGGGTGAGAATTATATAGTTTTTAACTAAACTTTTGTTTGCCCGTATCAAAAACATCAATGTCGCTGCCAGAATAACAATAACGTGTGCAATTTTGAAAAACATGTTATATTTTCCTTCAGTGCTTGTAAATTTATTCAAATTGTCCTCACCTAACCTTTTTTCTATATTTTTTTTATCATTTAGAAAAACGCCATCAGGAGCAGTATTTAACTTTTTATACAGTAACATTTTTTCAACATAATTTTGAACTCTATTAAATGCTGATTTTATTGTATTTACTACACACGCACGAACTATTTGGTCATCCAAATTTGTTTTTTCATCATTTATATATTCTGTAAATTTTTCAACAGAAATTGCGGACGAACTGTTTAATAAACAGTTAGGAGTTTCTTCAAAATAAACTACGATTGTACTAAATGATAATCTTGACTGGTTGTATATTGTGCTTTGGTCGTCAAAATTATTAAAGAGTGTTGAAAATGTAAGCGATGAACCATCGTTTATTGGTAAATCTTTTAAATCAGAAAATTTTGTGGGTAGAGTCGGTATAATATTTGTTATATCCATATTTAAATAGCATCCTTGATCATCGGATAAAACGGGTGGTGATACAGGACCCTTACAATCATATAAATATTCAATTAGACCACAAAATTTTACACCATTTGGTACCAACTCGTTTATGCCTTGTGATAATGCACTACCGCCATATGTTTGGAAAACAGTGCCGTCATAGACAAATACGTAATATGTTTTATGGTCTTTCACTTTATTATTGTTATCATTGCTAAAATCAGATATTGCCGATTGAAAATCAACAGCATCTGTTGTATATTTTGTTATATCAAACAAATTTACGTTGTTCGTAAGGGTTTCATAATTATTAAATTCTACATCATTCAATATAGAATTATCATTTTTATGTACTAAAAATGCCTGTTTAACTCTGTAGTTTGAACCTGTGTTGAGCGAGGTTATTTGATCACCAGAATTATACAAATTTCCACCCACAATCCCATCACTAGAAAGTGTATAGTATGAATATAAATTGTCTTTTACATCTATAAATTTACAAGTTGATGAAATTATACAACTCATATATATTCATACTATATTAATTTATAACCTATTCTATCTTTATTATTCACTCATCATGCTTCTTATGTTTCCTATTTCTTTCATAAAACCATCTTTAACATTAGAGAATTTTTCTTCAACATCGTCAATGTCGCTTGTAACAATATCAACGTGCACATTATTTCCCAGCATACTTAAATCTGAAAGTATATTCTTACTGTTTTTTAGTTTTTGAATATTTGCGTCTATCATATTAGAATCAGTGCCACTAAATTTTAATGTAATTTCATCACTGTTCCCTATATTATCAAACGTGGATATATCAAACCCAGCATTACTTGTTGATTCTATACTAATATCACTCAATCCGTGCCAGTCATATTCATCAAAATTTGTAGTTGACCGTTGAGAAAAGTCAATAATAGATTTTCCTAAATAATATATTGTTATAACTGTAACAATCGCAAATAAACTAGAAAATACAATATCGGGCACAATGTAGTATAACGGAGTGTATCGTTGCAATATTACCAATACCATAGACACTGTAACGCCCACGATAAGCATCGTTACTATTCTCTTTTGTGCTAGCGTCCGTTTCATTTTGTATTCCTCGTAGCGTGTCAGTGTTTGGTTCGTATAACTGTCTTCCTTTAATTCTCGCAATTGGTGTTTCTTTTTTGCCACAGCGTCCCGCATTAATTTGAGTTGGTTTTTTTGTAATTTTAAAAACTTGACGTGTTGTTTGTTCACTTTTTTTGTGGAATTTACATCATCATCAATGCTGGTAAGTAAATGTTTTAACATTTCCTTGTCTTTAGTGGTGTCTGCGAGAGAAGGATTGTTTATTTTTTGCGTGGTTGATGTTTGGGATAGTGGCGCTGGTGCTGCTTCTGGTGGTTGCGGTGGTTCGTCAGGCACCATCGCCGGTTGTGGTGTATTTAGTTCCATCAATGGTAGTTGTTTTTTTGCTACGGCACACATACTCCCTTCTTTATCTGCCCAACTTTGCCCATATCCAAATACTTTCTGCACGGTTCGTGCGTTTCTCTCTTCTGTCCATCCTTTATTTGATTGTTCTGTGTTATTATCCCAAGATGAATCTCCGCATATCAATCCTATTTTAGCTCTGTCTGTAGGAATAGTTGACTGCGCACAAGCACCAAATTTGTATGATCCATTCTTATCACCACTTCCGGTCATTCCTTGCACCAATCCATATTCATCTATACGCATAGGCACACCAGCAGTTCCAGAATCTTTATCTAAACATAACCACCCTTCATCATTGGCCCAACCGGGACCATTATCGTATCCAGTTTCGGGTTTAGATGGTGTATTCACATTAGTTCCCTCATCAGAATCATTACTTCCAGTAAATCCCTCTTTACGTCCCATATTATTTTTACCCATACTGTTTACTTTTATATTTTTATTCATATTAAACACCACAAAATATAATTTGGATGGTGTTTTTGTTTTTTCATACTTTGATATTATATCATTGCTCTTGATTGTAATAAATCGCTGTTTATGATTGAAATGAATATCTTTGTGGTCTAACATATAAATGCCTTGTTGATATAATGTGTTCTCAATCGTTGTCATATCTTGGGTGGGTTGATTTAATAAATCTGCTAAAAGCATTTTATTCTTTCTCTCTTTTCTATCACTAACATTTTGTAAAGGATCATTCATACCCCCACCATCTTTCATCAAGAGCGCAGCATACTCTTTTGCTTGATTCGCATTTGGAAATCCGATACGTGATACAAAGTTAATATCTGTTAATTTGTTCATTATATGCTGGTTCATTTGTATTATATTATTCGTGTTGACCGGTACATAATAACCATTTAATCCTTGTATTAACTTATTCTTGTTAGAAATAAGTTTTCCAGTATTTAAATTAACTTCTAATATACCTATTTTGTTTACAAGTATGTTGCTAGTATTCTGCTTTTGTTTTGTTTTTATGACATCTAGCATATGTGATGTTACCATACCACGTTTCAATATAGATTGTTTAGCACACTCACCTGCTGATAAGTTTGCGCAACTATCTTGAATATTTACACCAGATAAAAAATAATTATCATTATTCATTGTATATATTAACTAATTATTTTATCAAAATATAGTTAATATATTTACTTAATTAAATAGATAGTAACCAATAAAAATAATATTGAAAAACCACCTAATAGTAAAAAGGCGTGATAATCAGGTTCTCTTATTGAGATAAAATCTTCTCTTGCTTGTATATTTTTAGCGTTATAGTCCATAATGTTTCTGATCTGATATAAAATTATTTTATACCGTTCAATCTCATTTTGATATTGTGTGTTTGTATTTGTTTCTTGGCGGTTCATACAATTTATATATTGTTGTACGTCACTTGCTAAATCAACTAAAGTATTCTGGTATTCTTGCATAAATGTGCCAGTGACAACCATGTCACCATCTAAATAAGGTTTTAATTTATTATAATTAAATTGTGTTTTTGTATTTAATTTACACTGAACCATTATATAATTATAATATTATATTTCGTTCGGATTAATATTGTTTTGTTTTAGTGATTCTTTTACAATAGTATCAATTCTTCTATATATTTTTTTTTTTACCTCCAGGTGACCTGTTTTATTTTTATGAAAGTTGACATTTTTAAATTTCTCAATATATTTTTGTTTTTTAATAAACCTTAAAACTTTATTTTCCCATCCAGGGTTTTCTATATTTACAATTTTAAGTTGACCTGGTTTATCTTTAAAAAAATATTTTACGTTTTTATAATGTTGTCTCCTTGTTTTAATCCATTCATTTGTTCTTTCAATGCTAGCGGGCCAACACCAACTTTGATAGTTTTTATTATTATTATATAGACGTGAATGATGTTTATAACGTGACAATAACCATTTATATATTGGTCTAGTATTTAAAATAAACAAACTATTTGGATATTTATCATAGTAATCTTGAAAGTTATAATGAATTCCATCTGTTATTGCGTCATATTTACTTGCTAATTCCAATATATCTTGTGAATTAAGACCGTTCTTGTGAACCGAGTTAATGTTACAACTTTTAAATAACCTGTTCAGAGACGTTGTGCCACATTTATTAAAACCTATAACAAATATTTTTTGATTCATATATAATATTTATAAAAAAATAACAATAAGTAATACAACCATTACAATAAAAATAATATTTACAGTCATGCTACGTTTATTTATCGTTTCAAAATCCATTTTTTCTTTAGTTAAAAGTTCTTGTTTATTTATATAGTTGTCTAAATCATCAGTAAACATTAACTGTTGTCTTTTCATTTTATTATAATTTTGGTGCCCATTATTAATACTTCTATTATAACTATTTTCTGAATTAAACTTTGAAAAATTATCTAATATATCTGACATATATATACATAATAGATTATTTCATAATAAACATAAAACCGATCGTTAATATTATAGAACTGATATTTAAAATTGTATCTTTATATTCACTATAATTTAATATTTTTGCATCATTATTTATTATTTCATATTTATCTAATTCAACATTACCATGTTTTAAATAATCATTTATATTTTGCGAACATTCGGAATTTAAATAGTTTTGTTCTGTATTGTAAACGCTTTGATATATGTCAACGAGTGCCGATTTATATGTCTCGTTATTATAGTCTTTTACATTTTCATCATTTATTCTTTCAAAAAGTTTAAAAGAGTTATTCAAACGATTACATAATTTAGTATCCATATATATTAACAACATATTCTATAATATGTTGAAGTTAACGATGTTTTATTTGAACGATTAATTTCACAGAGTTCACCTGGTCTAAGACCAACAATAACAGCGGGTGGATCAAATTGGGATATTTCAGGTAACATCTTATCATTTCTTATATGGTATTTTTTATAAACATCATTTTTTTCATATTCTGTTAATACACGATGTTTTGGAACATCTTTATGATTTAAAATATTATATTGCGACGTTTTAATACTTCTAACTGTAATATATATATTATCTTCTCTAAATATATCTTTGATTACTTTTGTTATAGTTAAATCGCTAGTATTGGATGGATTACAATCTTTAGTAATAATACATAATTCATCTTTAGCACTTAATTGTTCGCTTGCATGAAATAATTGTTCAACTAACTCATGAATGTGTGCTGGTCGTAGCGCCTTTGTTATATGATAATATATATATTTCTTTTGTCCTAAATTATTAGAAACCATAAATGATAGTTGTTGAGTAGTGTTCATTGTATAAATATCATTCACAGAAAAGTCAGTGTAGTTAGATACATCATATCCTAATGCATTTAGTTGTTCAAGTATAACTTTACGCGATCTGTAGACTTTTGAAGATAACGATTGATTGTTCGCAAAATTTTCCATTATTAATATATGATAACAATATTTTATATGAATTCAATTTAATATTATTATCTTATTATTCAAATGGGTTATTTTCATAGTATTGACCTGTTTTATTATTAACCCATATTAATTTCCCTTCAGATGTTGTAAGTTCCCTAAAATCTTCTTTTTTTGCCGGCACAGCCACCCTCATATCGTCTTCTCCTAATGGCCGTGTATATGTTGGTGACGTTGGTATATATTCATATTCTTTACCGTCTGGTAAAATTTCATTTTGTGCTTCTTGTTCGTTTCGTATTTCATATGGTGCCTTCCAGTTTGTTGTTGGTGATGAAATAGGTAACTGTGGGATTTCGTCAGAAGTGGATGGTTCGTATACTGGAGTCAATGGCGGTGCAGAATAATCAGGTGTGGTTGGAGATAAATTAATAGGTAAGTCATCCATTCGTTGTGAATTATATGGATTCTCTAAATTTTCATCTGTATAGTCATATTCTTCCGTTATTTCTGGTTCAGGTATTGGATCACCATATCGCCAACCATCTGGTAACTGTTTTGGAATTTCTGGTATTTGTATTGGATCTGGTCTTTTTTTAAGTTTGTTCATATTTAATTTTTTAAATATAGCATCAGATACGTCTTTCATTGATTCTTTATCTGAAAGTTTTTTAAAATTATCTGAGAATTTTAAGTACTGGTTAATATTGTCATCTGTAATTATTCTCATTTGTACGTTCATTGTTTGTAATTCTTGCATTAAAAGTTTAAGACTATATGGCACTTGAATAATACTAAATTCTCTACCAAAATTACTAACAGTGTCTAGTTTTAGTTCATTCATTTGTGTATGATTAAATTGTATTGGACCGTCCGCATAAGGACTGATAAATATGTTCTTATCTTCGTTATAAATCGCAATAGTACCCGATAAGTTACAAACCGCCATATTATACTTATCACCTCGTTCCATCATTGATTCTTTTAAAAATGCGGTCATTCCGTGTGCAGCGACACCATCGCGTTCCATCTCTCCTATTCGCAAACCACCATCATTAGCACGCCCACCAACAGTTTGTCGCGTTAATACAGTTCTAGGACCCTTTGCTCTATAATTAATCTTATCCTTAACCATATGTTTTAATCGCATATAGTAAGTTGGTCCAATAAATATAGATGATTCTAGCATTTCACCGGTCATACCATTTTGCAAATATTCATTTCCAGACGAATGGTATCCATTCATAGTTAATAGTTTACCAAATTGTTCATGTTTTGGACCATTGTTAACAAACGCAGTACAGTCACCAATTGTTCCGTATAAACAACCCGCTTTACCCATCACGCACTCAATTAATTGACCAATAGTCATACGGCTAGGTATTGCGTGTGGGTTTATTATAATATCTGGGCGTATGCCGTCTGCTGTAAACGGCATATCTTCTTCATCCACAATAATTCCAACAGTTCCTTTTTGTCCACATCTACTGCAAAACTTATCGCCAATCGCTGGTATTCGTTCATCTCGCACCCGAATCTTTGCCTTACGAAATCCTTCTTCCCCTTCGGTCATAAAAGATTTATCAACAATTCCCATTTGTCCTTTTTTACAACCGGATGACGCATCTACAAATACAGACGGATCTTCTAAATTATTATAACACTTGCCTATAACGATTGTTTTTTCAGTTAATTGTGTGTTTTCTTTTATAAGTCCATTATCATCTAGTTGACTGTAATCATATCCTGGTTTTTTTCGTATTACATTTTCGTTTTCTACATTTTTAAAACTGCTATCAATTTCCGCGCCAGAAACCTTTGTGCTTTCTTCTTGTGATTCATACATATTAAAATATGTAGTCCGAAACATTCCACGATCAACCGACGCTTTGTTAAATAATATAGAATCTTCAACATTGTAACCAGTGTAGCACATAATCGCAACAATAGGATTTTCGCCATATGGATGTTTTTCTCCGTTAATATATTTAATATATCTACTTCTAACAAGTGGCATTTGTCCATAATTCAATACAACGCCCATTTTGTCAATTCTGTTATGAAAATTGCTATGATAAAGAGAAACACCTTGTTTGCTTTGTCCGCACGAAAATAAATCACGTGGCAATTGATTATGTTCCGGAAATACAATTTGATTACCCATTACACCCAACATTAACGATGGGTGAATTTCTAAATGAGTTGTTATATCTTTTTTAATATCTTTTTTATACATAGCTATCAACGCTGTTTCCGTTTCTTGGACGTCTATATAATCTATAACAGCCGCATTTTTTAATAGATAATCATTAACGTCGCCAATAGAACTACCATATAATTTACCAATATCATAAACAACACGATTATCAATGTCTATCTTTTTATCACCAAATCCGTGTATTAATTGTTTCCAAGTATATTTTTTTGATTTAATGAGAGGTAATATATTAGTTCTGTTGTAACTAATGTTATTATTTTTAATATATAATACTGGTCTACATAACCTGCCCGCATCTGTTGAAATAAAAATTTCATTATTTAATCTATCCCATGATATGCTGGTGTAAATAGGAATAACAGAATTACGACGAAGTAATACCAAACTACTAATAAAATTATCTGGTTTAAAAACAACTGCCACCCAGTTTCCATTTATAAATAATTTTGTATAATGATATAGTATATCCAGTTGACATTCTTCTACAAACTTGATATTTAACTTTCTAATAAGTTTGATTAGTAATGATGAATCGTAACCAAATGTAACTGTTGTAGACAATGCAAGATGCTTGTGTAGTCCAACATTACCACCATCGGGTGTGTCCAATGGGTCAATTACGCCCCATTGTGTTGTGTGTAACAATCGTGGACCAATAACCTTTGCACTTGCATCTAATGGCAAATTTATTTTTCGTAAATGTGATAATGCAGAATTAAAAGAGAGACGATTTAAATCTTGAACAACGCCTGGTCTTTTTGTACGTTCTTGTGCTCCCCAATTACCCCTAAACGCTTTTTTAAAACCATCTTCTACAATTCTGTCTTTAAAATAATCTTTACTATTATTTTCAATGAGTGAAGTAAAATTATCTTGATAAATATTCTTATGGTAATAAAATTCTTTGTCTATTTTAGTATATATGTCTTTTTGTTGTAAACTATAATATTCAGAAAATAATCCATGTAGCAACGAACCACATAGTTCAACACGTTTAAATTTAAAACTATCTCTGTCTGTAGGCATTTCTTCATTTTTGTAAACCCTTAATATTTTTAGAACAATATAACCCAAATATAATGCTTTTGCTTTAAAATTTAATTCACCTACGTGAGGTAAAAAATAGTTCATTAATATTTCATTAACGTGTGCTACTGTTTTACCCTTTGTGAACGTACCTATATATCTAAGTGCGTCAGATTGATTAAATATACGACCACTGTCGTAAACACTTGGAACAAATAATTCTAATAAGTTTTTATATTTATCCATATTTAATAAGCAATGCTCAATAATTTCTTTATCGGAAACAACACCTAATGCACGCATAACAATAAATAATGGAATAGGCATCCTTACATTCGGTATATTAACAACAATTTGACCATTTTTTAATTCTGTACCGGGTGCAACAATTTTTACAGAAAGTGTACGTTTTGGTTTTGAAGCATCATCTGACACAGATCTAATTTCAGCAGAATGACTATATTTGTCATCTACTTTATTTCTAACATATAGCATGTTGTCAGCAAACTTTTCTTGTGGAATAATCACCTTTTCCTTACCATTAATTATATAGTAACCACCGTTGTCATGTCTACATTCTCCCATATTAAATCGTATTTCTGAAGGTAACCCATTTAAAATACATAAATTACTCTGTAACATTATAGGAAATCGTCCTAAATATATTTTTTCTAATGTCATTGTTGATTCAACTAACTCGCCCGTGTCGTTTATTATTTTAAAGATTATATCAATGTCGTAATGAACAGTAAACCCGTATGTCATATTTCTGGCCCGTGCTTCATTGGGATACATAAAATGCGTGCGTGTCTCATCATATATAACTGGTTTTCCGTAGTATAATTTATCACCCTTTAACCCACCAAAATATAGCTCACTTATATTCTTAAATACTTTTGTTTGTGGATCTTGTGTTTTCATGATTTTGATTGGGTTTTTTTCTCTAAAAATGTTTTGAATTCCTGATTCAAAAAAATCATTATACGAATCTATATGGTGTTTTACTAAACATTGATTATTATCTTTGAAATATGAATCTATAAATTCCCAAGAATATTCTTCTGTCATTATATAATTAAAATACTTTTATTTATCTACATTATTATAAATATATAAAATTATATGTTCTATATGAAATATAGGTCTATAATTATAATTGTATAATCTAAAAAAATTATATAATTCTATCATCATGTCTTCTATGTTGTTTATAGAATTATGTATTATATAGTAATTTAGTAAATGCCATATACAATTTTCTATATTACATTGATTTATCAATAAATTATATATATTTTCCCTTAGTTGTAAATAAGTAAATGAACCGTTTTCATTATTTAGGTAATCTATTATAATATTTATGTATTTTTCATCTATATATCGCATATTATGATTTATCTTTAACTTTTGGTGTTTATATGCCAATAAATTGTCGGAGTTTTTTACTCTTACATCATAATTATTTAATGTTTTTTTTTTTATTTTGCGAAATGATATTATATCTGATCTTTGTAAGATCTTTAAAGGAAAAAACCCGACGTGTTCTGTTAAAAATATATAACTACACCTTGGTATCATTATATTTTTAAAATTTTGCAACAAGTCTTTATTTATTTCATGAAAATTTTTACATAAAATAATTGCCTTAGACAAATTCAAAGATAACATACTATCTACTATTTGTTTTTGAATATCACTCCATAATATTTTACAGTTGCATCCCAAAGTACTCATATCTATTTCAAAATGAATATCACTTATTTTTATATAATATTCATGGTCATTTATATACATCTTTTTATTATATTTTAATTTAGATGGACTGAATTTTTTAATATATAATATTGCTTGGTAATATTTTCCTATTCCTTTATTTCCATAAAAAATAAGATTTTGTATGTTTTCCAATGGCATCTTTAATACTTCATGCTCTTTTTCTAAATAAGGATGAAATGATTCATCTTCATTTACATTACACGTTTGCATTATTTATTTTCAGTATTTATATTTAAATACTTATGATTTTTGTTATATTGATCTTAATAAATATTTATCATTTAATACTATTAAATATACATAACTATACTATTCTATGATATTAGCAATTAATGTGTATGATATAAATAAATCAAATGTTATTATCAGTAATAAGGAAAAAAATTTGGTTTGTGATTATAAATATTTTTATAAATTATTTTATAGCACAAGTTATTATGTTATGAATGGAATTTTTATAAAAATAAATTTTACAGATTATAAAATACACAATTTCTATAATTATATAAAACTAAATTATAAAGTTGAACGAAATATTTCTTTAATAAAGAGCATATATCATATAGAAACTTCTATTTTATCAGATGTTGCTCCTACTATAAAAAATAATTTATATAATGAGTTATTGCAAGGCACTATAAAAATTCAAAAAAAAAAAATTACCAATACTCCATATGAAGTTACTTTAAAAATTACTGGCATTTGGGAAAATAATAATATTTGTGGGTTATGTTATAAATTTATATTACAGTAATCACTTGTTAAACATTGACCTCAATATATCTATATAATTTTTTTTTTGTCTATTTATACTTTTTACAAAGTCGTTTGTAGCATTTCCCTCCCGAACAGTATATTTATGATATTTTACATATAGTAAAATTAATAAACTGATAATAAATAGTAGTAATAAAACTGTTGTATTTTTACGAAAAAAATCTTCAGATTTTTCTAAATATTTAGAAATTTTTACCATAGTATATACAAATATAATTATTTTTTACAATTATCTTCTAATTTATTTTTTAAATTTGGTATTTCATTTTTATAATATAACATCATAGCTAAACCAACACAAACATATACAATTATAGAAAATAAATACATATCTGGGTTATTTAATATAACATTATCAAATAGTATTAATATAATGTAAATTATTGCTAATGCATCTAAATTAACTATTTTTGAAGTACACTTAGATTTTAAGTTTTTTAATAATATATGATAAAGTTTACTGGACGCATACATAAAAAATATGTAAAGTACTATACCTATTGACAATATTGCAGTGTTTATTTTTCCATACAGTTTATTTTTTATTATTTTCATTATTTTTATAACATCAAAGCAAGTTTTCAATATAAAACTTATAAATATTCCAACTACTAATGCCGGCATTAATTTACTTCTAGATACAACTACTATAATTAGTAAGTATAATGCAACAATTGCTGATATTGCAACCAAGAAATTTTGAAATCCAGATGATATAATATTTGTACTAATAGATTCTTTATCAATTGGTTTTATTTTTGGATCGGTTAAATCTGAAAATAAATCATTTGTAATCGTATCTTTTTTTATACTATTACTCATTGTAATATACATATATATTTTTCTTATCAGTTCATATTTTCTTTAGTGTGCATTATTGTATTGTAATATATTATATTTCCTTTCAATCTGATTTACTTTTGCTTCTGCTTTTGCTATTGCTTTTGTATACACCTATTACCCTTTTTACCTTTCGCGCACGCGACTTTCTGTTTATAATTTTCAACAATTTCATCCTCTTCTTTTTGTGTTGGAAGATCATTATTACTTTCAATTAGTTTGCAAACGGAAATTCCATCATTACTACTAATTTCTTTATAGTGAGATTTACAATTACATATACCTCTATCTATTTTTACACCATTTTCCAATGTATGTTCACCCGAACCTTGTTGTAATTCATCATAACTGAGTTTGGTATCATTTGTATGCCCTTGACATTTTCCAAATACTGTTTCACAATTTGTTATACTAGGGTTGTCATTTTGACATTCTAATTATCATAAACAATTTCTTCAATATCCGCATTACTCATTGTCATTGTTATATTGCTTTTTTTCATATTTATAAATACAGGTTTATTCATATTCTTAGATTTATAAAATACATATGGTCCGAATTTGCCTGTTCTTATAGAAATGTCTTCGTTTATTTCTCTCAATATAGAACTGTTCTGACCCTTATTTTCAATTGCATTTATAACATTTTTAAGAGAGACAGGTGCCACATTTTTTAACGAATAAGATTTCCCCTCATATTTGGTATATGGTCCATATTGTCCATTCATAAGCACCAACTTCACTCCATTATAGACCCCAATACTGTTATCGTCCATTATATCAGACAAAGATAATTGTTTATTCTTAATATCATCCAACGTAATTCCTTTTTTGATACTAAAAAATTCATCTTTAGTTTTATCTTTACTATTAGTTTTATTTACCTTTTTTATACAAGGACCATATTTTCCAACGATATAAAAGTAGTTTTCTTCTATACAGTGCTCGTTGATGTTCTCTCTTTTTGTATCAACCGAACAGATTAATGTTTCTAAATGTTCTTTTGTTGATATACACAATTTCATTCTATCTTCACCCCCATCTGCAATCTTATCTAACCGTTCTTCCATACTGCTTGTATAGTCATAATTGAATAATTCGTCATAATGTTTGACACAAAATTCTATAACAAGTTTACCCATTGGTGTCAGAACTAATTTATTTCTCTCATGACCGAATATTTTTTCATTTTCTTTTTGAATTATTTCACCGTTTAAAAGAGAGAAGTCAATACACTGAATTTTCATACCTTCAACATCCTTCTTTTTTTCAACATATCCCTTTTCTTTGATTTTTTCAACTAACAATGCAAACGTTGATGGTCGTCCTATTCCTTTTTTTTCTAACAACTGAATAAGTTTTGCCTCTGTATAATGTTGTTTCAAGTTTTTAATATGACTACTTGACTCTATTTTAGATACAGATATTTCACCAACAGGAACATTCATAAAATAATCATATTTTGTAATTGGGAGAGAAGCATCAATAATCATAAATCCTTGAAATGTAATTTTTTCAAAGGTATGTACATATTTTCTCTCTTCGGGCGCAGTAATAAAACATTTATATTGTTGCCCCCCAGCATTAGCCATACAACTTTGTATAGTTTGCTTCCAAATAAGATGATATAGGTTTCTCTCTTGTGGTGTGAATAATTTACTTGACAATTGTTGTTCGCTAATATTAGTGGGGCGGATACATTCGTGTGCGTGAGCACCATCGTTTTTTGTGGAAATGTGCCTACAGTCACCTAAGTAAGCATTTCCATAGTTAGTCTCCACCATTTTTTTTATTTTTGCTCCGAACTCTTGAGAAATTTTCGGATTATCTGTTCGCATATATGTAATTTTACCGTTCTGGTATAATTTTTGTGCAAGCACCATTGTGGTTTTGGGTGACATATTATATTTATTGGAAGCGGATTGTTGGAGAGAAGAGGTTGTAAAAGGTGTAGGCGCTGTTCTTTTTATATTTGTTGTCTTAGAACGTGATAGAATATGTCTAAATACTTTTGATGCTTCCAAAAATGTTACGACGTCTTCATCATCGGAAAAAGGGTGAGTGAGTTCAAACTGAATAGACGAAACGGTAGTAAAAGTTTTATATACATATTCATGACGTGTATCTTTTATTTCTGTATCATTATCATAAATAATACGAAGCGCTGGTGTTTGACACCGACCTGCCGAAAGACTTCCAGAACGATTTATATTCTTCCATAATGTAGGTGAAATTTTATATCCTACGGTCTGATCCAATATCATTCGTGTTTTCTGTGCTTCGACAATATTCATATTTACCGTAGTCGGGTTGTTTATTGCGCGTTGAAGTGCTTCTTTTGTTATTTCACTAAATACGATTCGTTTTGTTGTTTTTATATTTAGTGAAAATACTTCACATATATGCCATGCTATACTCTCTCCTTCGCGATCATCGTCAGTTGCCAAAATTACCTCGTCAGCGTGTTGTATAACCTCTCTCATTTTCTTTATAGTTTTTGCATTTATTTGTTTGTATGTACACTTGAAATTCTTGGTAATATCCTTTAATTTACGGATATGACCACAAGAGGCAATACACTGATATTCGCTTCCTAGAAGTTCTTCTATTTTTTTACACTTAGACACTGATTCAACAATGAGAACAGGCATTATACTAATTTTCTTGCAACATTCTAAATTGTTTATAGTTAATCTTTTTCTTTGGTTTTTTTATTTTCGCTACTTTTTTTGCATCTTCTATTGCATCTTTTTCTCGTGATTTTTTATCTTTTTCAACAACACAATCAACGTACAGTTCTTTTAATTTTTTACCAACCATATAAGACCCCTCGTGTTGATTTAAATTACCATCTTCTATCATCTTTAATATAGCAACAAATTCATAAAGTATTTTTATATTTATTTCATCATTGATTAATTTGTTAAATATTTGTGTATAATTTGAAAATAAGAAATTTGCCCGCCCTATCGCCAATTTTTCAAACATATCTTTGCTCATACGATTATGTGTTTTCTTAAGTTTTACTATATTATCAATACACGTCTTTATCTGTCCACTGTGTCTAAGTTGGCGAATTTGATTCGTAGTTTGTGCCACATCATCCTTTCGTAAAAGTTCATCCAATTTAAGGCGCTCGTCGTCTCTCATTTATATCTTTCACTTTATAAAATTTTCAAGAATTAAACGATAATATAAAATATCATAAATATATATGAAGTATGACAAAAGTATGATAATGATGCTGGTAACTATAATAGTATTTAGCATTTTAGTAGCAATATATTTGTACTTCGCAAAGAAACGTATTTGTATGCCCCAAACAGGAATGTGTTATATTAAATTTTAATAGTATTATTTACATAATTTATAGTTTTAGATAATTATGTGATAATATAAAATATTGTAATTTTATATGAGACTAGGAACTATAATACTGGTTTTTATAGTTATTATTGTATTTACTATTTTGTACGGAGCAATATCTCTCTTGGTAAAATACGATTCTACAAAAAAAGATTTTGGAAATATTCGGTGTGATCCAATGTTTATACCATTTGCTGGATTTTTCGGAATTGATGCTGAGGAAAATTCTAAATTTTGTATGAAACACGCTCAAAAACAAAATATAGAGGAACATATGCATGAAACTAAACAAAAAGCAATAAAACTAGATAATATTGGTCAGGGATTAGGTAATAGTCTTACGTCTATAAAGTCCGACATATCTGGTATGAAGGATGTTACCGGTGGAATATTTTCAGGTGTATCGTCAATGATGATTAACACCATTATCAAGTTCCAAAATATGTTTTATCATCTTAAATCGTTAACTGGAAAAATTACTACAACAGGAAAAGTATTTGTGAATATAACGGAAACAGGTGTGAAGGCAGGTGAAAGTATTATAAATGGACCTGTCGTAAAAACATTAAAAGCATTGTGTTTTGACCCTGATACTATACTACAATTAGAATCTGGTGAAGAAATAAAAATGAAAGATACAAAAATAGGTCACACATTAATGAACGGTAGTATTATAATAGGTAAAGTTGACATCAAAAACCATCACAATGAAGAATTTTATGCTATTGCAAACGGTAAGCACACAATACACGTCACTGGAACACATTTAATGTTTGATGAATCCGTAAAACGATTTAGAATGGTTGCACGTGTTCCTATTGCGAAAAAAACAACTGTTAAAAAAAATATGTTTCATTGTTTAATTACGGACGATCATATTATAAAAATAGGCGAGCATACATTTTGGGATTACGATGATTAACGTACCATAACAGGAACGTGAAATAAATTAGTTGTATAAATTTATAATAACCATATAATTTATGGAAAACAAAGGAGGATATGTATTTTCATCCTTTTCAGCAATAGTGATTATAATTGTATTAATATTTATTATAAATGCATTAACAAATGTTAACAAATATAAACACGATTGGGAAAAACATAAATGTAATCCAGGAGTGATACCAATTGCTGGTTACATTAAGAGAGAATCCGGAATGTCCCCAAGCGAATTTACAAAGAAAAACTATAAAGAATGTTACTCAAAAATTACCAAAGAGGTTGCAGACGAAGCATCTGTAGCATACAAAGCGTCTATGGGAGCGACGGAAAAAACATTTGGTAAATATGGAAACACGCTGTCATCCGTCGTGGGTGCATTAAAAAATATGAAAAACATATCATCCAATATATTCTCGTACATCATAAACAGTCTAATAAATATGTTAAGTCCAATATTCAAGATATTATTAAATATAAAGAGTTTAACAGGAAAAATAAATGCATTATTTAAATTAATAGCATATTATTCATATACAGTAATATATTCGTTTAGGGCATTTTTCGGCAGTTTTCTACAATTAATAATAGCATTTTTAGTAATTATGGCGGGTTCTATAGCGGCAATGTGGATTATACCATTTGGTTTTATACCAGCAACCGCTGCTACAATAATGTTTATGGCAATTAGTATCCCACTTGGGTTAGTTGCGTTGGGACTAAAGGATTTAAACATTAAACATGATAAAATGCCTAGAAAACCAGGCAAACGGCACGGTTGCTTCCAAAAAGATACGTTAATAAATAATATACCAATAAATAAATTAAATATAGGTGATAAAATAGGAGAGAACAACTATGTAACAGCACTTTTCAAATTTTCGGCAACGGGATTAGATGTGTATAATTTATATGATATAATTGTGACAAGTCGTCACAAAGTAAAAGATATAAAAAATAAATGGATATATGTGAAAGATCATCCACACGCGGTGAAGATAGATTATGGTGAACCATACGTATATTGTATAAATACATCACAAAAAGTATTTGAAATTAACGATTTAGTATTCTTGGACTGGGACGAAATTGACACAAGTGTAAAACATAATATAGAAAATAAAATAGGATGTTTTAACAGATTTCTTATAGGTGGATTTAATTATGACGCGTCTGTGCGAATGAATGATAATACATATAAGACTATAGATAATATAGCAGTAAATGATATGTTGTATAACGATAATAAAGTGCTTGGTATAATTATAATAGAACCTATGAAAATATATAAATATACTTTAGGAAATGAAACATTTAAAGCAAGTGAACATATCTACACGTTTAATAAATCAAATACAGTGATAAACAGGATTAAATCTCATAGTAATGTAGTTTATCATCTGTTGACAGAGCAACGTAATTTTTATGTTAATAATACATTGTTCCACGATTACGATTATGCTTTAGAAAAATATCTATAAGTATATATATGTTTACAACAAAAAATATTCATTATATATTAGCATTATTTATATTATGTAATATTGTTAATTTAGTCGTAATCCTTTTACTTAAAAGCAATATATTATCATTTATAAATAATATATTTAGTTCCGAATACAACAATGATTTAAATTGGTACGCTGATTCTAAATTATTATTTAAATCGCTTGCAATGATGTCTGTCTATTTCATTGCTGTTATATTATTATTGGTCCAATATACACCAATCGTTGCGAAATGTCTCAATCAATTAAAATACTTATTGCGAAACAATGGTATAATAGATTTTAATAAAATACCACTTGCTCTGTATGGATGTGTTGGAACAGCATATCTTATATTTGGCATCACATTGATTAGTTGTACGAAATTGAATATTATTGATGCAGTAAAAAAAATGGATATTAGAGGTGTGGGATCTTCAATTGAAGGGTTAGTTAAAGGAAAAAAGGAAGGATATACAGGTTATTCTTACGACACGAATTATAAAAACTTGGATGGTATGTATATGAATGACCACAGAAATATTCAATATAATAACAAATTAAGTAAATTTATTGAAAACGTTGGCTCAATCTTTTTTGGCGTTGGTCTAGAAAGCAAAACGGGTTGCTGCAATGATAATAAATACACATCTAGTGGTTGCTTATGTGTAAACGAAAATAACATTAAAAATTTACAACAACGAGGTGGAAATCATAAAGTGGGTGACACATTCCTAAACAGTTTTGCTGATTTAAAAAGAACTATGACGGACGTGGACACCAAAGATCGTATTGATTCTAAACCATCCGAAGATTTGGTAGGTGATTATGATGAATAATTTCATATTATTTTAATAAATATTATATCATAATAATATATAATGGTGCGTAAATCTAGAAAATCAGTCAATCGAAAGGGACAAAATCAACAAGGTGGGTTTTTGGGAGATATTATTAGTAATTTAACAGAAAAAGCAAAGGACGCGGCATCTGGTATTAAAAACATTGCAACCACCGCGGAAAATAAATTACAACAAGGAATAGGAAAAGCAACGAGTGGTGTTAAACATTTGGAATTAAAAGCAGAAGAAGGTGTAAAACAAGTGACAACTGGTGCAAAACAAGTGTCAACTGGCGCAAAACAAGTGTCAACTGGCGCAAAACAAGTGTCAACTGGCGCAAAACACGTTGTTAATAGTGGTATACAAAATATAAATCCTCGTGTTGGTGGAAAAAGAAAAACTAGACGAAAAAGGACAAAACGAAAAAGGACAAAACGAAAAAGGACAAAACGAAAAAGTTGTAAATGTTCTTGTCCCTGTAAAAAATGTTAATACTTAGTAATATCCATTTACAACATCATTATTTATTTCACCACACTTACAACATCTTGTTTCTGTCAACGATGAATGCCCCATTTCAATATCTGTTTGTTTCCATTCATGATTACAATTTTTTCTAATAATATTATTTATTTCGGATAATTTAAACTGTTTATCATACAATGTTAGTTTTAATTGTCTAATTTCACACTCAATACTTGATTTTATAACATTATACTCTTCAATATTTACAGTCATTATAATACAATATGATACTATGTATACATATTGAACGGTGCTTCATTATTTTCACCAAGTCTAATAAAATTATCAACATGCTCTTTTGTTACGTTAAATGGAAATTTAATATCTATAGATTTTTCACTGTTAAACAACAGAGTATCGGGTTTTAACAAACGATACAAATTTACTTTAGTGTGAATTATTTCAAGACAACGTTTTAAATTTCGTACACCTTTTTCTTTCTTTGTAAATGTATTGTTAATATATTCCAATACTTCGTCACTGATAACTATTTCATCACTGTTAAATAAAACATTATCTCGTATTTTTGGAAGTAAATATTTATTTGCTATAATATTTTTTTCTTTATTGTCATATCCTTTTGTTTCTATATGATACATTCTGTCTTTCAAAATAGAATTAACTTTATCTTCATCATTATAACTAAATATAAACAATGCGCGACTCAAATCAAAATCTATACCCGAGAAATATTTATCATGAAATTGATCATTTTGTGATCCATCCGTTAAATGTGTCAAAATACCAACTATTTCTTCACCGCGCGGTGTGTCACTAATTTTGTCTAATTCGTCAAAATAAATAACAGGATTCATACACTTACTCTGAATCAAAATATCAACAATTTTCCCCCAAATACTGCCTTCGTAAGTATAAGAATGCCCTTCCAAAGATGAACTATCTGTTGCACCACCTAGAGCAATAAACGCAAAAGGTCTGTTCAATATTTTACTTACACCTTCTTTAACAAGCGTTGTTTTTCCTGTACCCATCGGTCCCTTAATTGCAATTGCGTTACCTATACTTTTTGGATTAGATATCCATTGTCCTATCATTTGAATTATTTGATATTTAGCGTCATCTAAACCATAAACAATATCATTTAATTGTTTAATAGATTGTTCCATATATGATTGTATTTCTTGTTGTTTTGATTTATTAAGTTGTATGGGAAGTGTTGTATATTTTCCAAATGGAATTTTCATAAATGTGTCTATCCACTGCTTTACTTTATAGTATTCGCCACTGCTTTGATCCATATGTTCTAACGAACCGATCTTTTTGATCGCATGAACTTTAAACTCACTTGGTATATTAGAGTTAATTAATGATATTTTGTATGGTACGTCAATCTTACTATTATCGTGTATATCTTTAAATTTAGTAATAAGAGCATTTTGATCTTCTAATTTCATTCTATTAAAATACTTTATTTCAGATGAATATTGCTGACCTCGTAATAGTTTACGAAACATTTTAATATTTTCATCCTTTTTATCTTTTTTTTCCTTATTGTGTTTTTCTTTTTTCTGTTTTTCAATTTCTTCTTCCTTTTCTTCTATTATTTTATTACAGAATTTAGAAAATTCATCATCACCTTTTACCTTTGCATCAATCATTTTAGTTATTAATTCTTTATCTCTACATATATCATTCTTTTTATTTTCAAAGTCTGTTTTATTTTTATTCAGACCCTTTTTAAATTTATTTAATTTAGTATCATTCACTTCTATAGGTTCAATATTATTTATGTTATCGGTATTATTTTTTCTATCTTTTAATGTTATTTTTTTTTTTCTACTCCTGGTTACTGGTTTTTCATAATTAATTAATTGAGTTTCGTGTATTTCATCATCAGTTGTTTCTTCTTCGTGTGTATCATACTCTGGGTCATCCAATGGTTTCAAATTATCCATGGATAAAACGATGTTAAACTTTAACTTATTTAAATCAAAATCTTGTTCGTCGTATTCATCGTCGTATTCATCGTCGTATTCATCGTCGTATTCATCGTCGTATTCATCGTCGTATTCATCGTTTTTCATAGATTCATTCACCTCATCTTTACTATTTAAATATTTTCCAACATTATTATTTACAAAATGTTCTATTTCATCTGTTTTAACACCCGGAAATATTTTTTGAACTAATTGTTTTAAATGTTCATTATTTACTTCAGTGTCAGAAGTGTCAAGATCATCCAAGTTTACGATTACTTCGTTTTCAGGCATTGTTAATATAATAATATAAATTATTTTCTAATCAATTTTTATTAATATTATATATTTAAAAAAATTGATTAGAAAATAATCTATAAACATAATATACAAAGATGTCGTCAACCCATTTAGAAAAAAAACAACCATCCAAAATAATCGGTTTACAATTTAGCATATTATCGCCAGATGAAATTAGGAATCAATCGGTTGTAGAAATTACTACTAAAGAAACATACATTAATAACCAACCGGTCATTGGAGGATTATTTGACCCACGCATGGGTGTACAAGAACCTGGCATGATATGTCCTACAGATGGATTAGATTATATGCAAACACCCGGTTATTTTGGTCACATTGAATTGGCTAAACCTGTATTTTACATACAATATTTAGCGGTTGTTTTAAAAATTTTAAAATGTGTATGTTTTAAGTGTAGTAGTTTACTAATTAATAAAACAAAATATAACAAAATTCTTAATATGAATTCAAAAGAACGATGGGATTACGTATATTCTATATGTTCTAAAATTAAAAGATGTGGTAATGAAAATGAAGATGGTTGTGGTTGTCGTCAACCGGATAAAATAAAAAAAGAGGGTCTATCTACAATAACAGCAGAATGGTCAAAACTGGGTGAATCAGGAGAAGGAGACACAAAAGATCAAACATCTATTTTACTTACACCCGAAATTATTATTAAAATATTTCGTCGTATTACTGATGAAGATATCAAATTTATGGGATTTTCACCTGTATGGTCAAGACCAGAATGGATGTTGTGTCAAGTATTAGCGGTCCCCCCACCGGCGGTAAGACCATCAGTAAAACATGACGCACAACAACGAAGTGAAGATGATATAACACACATTATTATTAATATTATTAAATCAAATAAAACTCTTTTAGAAAAAATAGAACAAAATGCAAACGAAAGCATTATTAATGACTGGACAACTGTATTGCAGTATTATATTGCCACCATGGTAAACAACAAAATTCCAGGAGTATCAAATGTTACACAACGTTCGGGTCGTCCACTAAAATCTATTATTGAACGTCTCAATGGTAAAACTGGACGTGTTCGTGGAAATTTAATGGGAAAACGTGTTGACTTCTCGGCCAGAAGTGTAATTACACCCGACGCAAACATTGGAATTCGTGAATTAGGTGTGCCAATAAAGATTGCTATGAATATTACTTATCCTGAAATAATTAATCGTCTTAATAAAAATTACTTAACAAAAATGGTACGTAATGGACCAGATTTATATCCTGGTGCAAATACTATTCAAAAAGCGAATGGAGATACTATTTCATTGAGATATGTTGATCGTAAGTCTATTATAGTTGAAGAAGGCGATATTGTATCTAGACACATGTTAAATAATGACCCAATATTGTTTAATAGACAACCAACTTTACACAGAATGTCTATGATGTGTCATAAAGTTAAGGTTATGAGTGTTGGGAATTCATTTAGAATGAATGTTGCTGATACTAAACCATATAACGCAGATTTTGATGGCGATGAAATGAATATGCATATGCCCCAAAACGAAGAATCTGTGTCCGAATTATTGAATTTGGCAGCAGTAAACAACCATCTTATTAGTCCCGGTAATAATCAACCAATCGTAGGAATATTTCAAGATTCATTACTTGGTGCGTATCGGTTTACTCGTGAAGATATTAACTTTAATACAATGAAAACTATGAATTTAGTTATGATGAACACCAACATTGATACTTCAATGTTTAAGTCTACCGACTCATTTAGTAGTTATGATATCATGTCGCAAATATTACCACCAATGACTACAGACAAAGGTGTTAAAATAGATGTGGGAAAATATATAAGTGGTCAATTGGATAAATCTGCTCTTGGCGCAACATCACACGGTTTAATTCATTCCATTAATAATGATTTTGGTAATGTAAATGCTTCTAATTTTATTGATGATCTTCAAAATATTATTATGGAGTATATGAAAGGTAGTTCTTATAGCGTCGGTGTAAGTGATTTGATATCTGATAAAAAAACAAATCAAAAAATTATAGAAGCAATTTCAAACAAAAAGAAAATGGTTCGTGATTTAACAGATCAAATACAGCTAGGCGCATTTGAGAATACAACAGGGAAAAAAAATAACGTAGAGTTTGAAACAAAAGTTAACAATGTTCTTAATAAGGCACAGGAGGAAGCAGGCAAAATTGGAAGAGAAAGTCTTTCACCAACAAACAGATTTGTTACAATGATTAAATGTGGATCAAAGGGTAAAAACATTAATATCGCACAAATGATTTCTTGCCTTGGTCAGCAAAATGTAGACGGTAAAAGAATTCCATATGGATACGAAAATCGCACGTTACCTCACTATACAAAATTTAATGATTCACCAGAAGCACGTGGGTTTGTTGAAAATTCGTTTATTGGTGGTCTATCGCCACAGGAATTGTTCTTTCATGCAATGGGTGGTCGTGTTGGACTTATTGATACAGCTGTTAAAACATCACAGACTGGATATATTCAGCGACGATTAATCAAAGGTATGGAAGACATTAAGGTTGAATATGATATGACCGTGAGAAATAATATTGGTAAGATTATTCAATTTTCATACGGTTATGATGGATTTTCAACTGTAATGGTAGAAAATCAAAAATTTCCAATAATTACTATGACAATGGAAGATATATATGCTTATTTCAATATTAACGAATCTGATCTTAATGATCTAGTATTTAAAAGTGAAACTATTACAGAAATAGATAAACAAGTTATTGATAAGTTTACTAAACAATATATTGATATGATGATTAATGTTCGTGATGATGTTGCAAATAATGTATTTAACATGGAATATACGGACAAAATTCACATACCTGTCCATTTCTTAAGAATAATAGAAAACACTAGACGACAATGTAATATTAAAAATCATTCATTTGTTGACATTACACCCAATGCTGCGTTTGAAATGATAAGTAATACGTTTGAAAAATTTATTACTAAATATCAACAACCTAGTAAATTGTTTGAATTGGCATACTTTTATTATCTCACACCACGTCTTTTACTAGTTGAAAAACGCTTTCATAAAGAAGCGCTTGTTCTATTGCTTGCTACAATTGAAAAAGCATATCAAAAAGCAATTGTTCACCCTGGAGAAATGGTTGGTATGATTTGTGCTCAGTCAATTGGTGAACCAGCAACTCAAATGACACTTAACACATTCCATTTTGCGGGCGTTGCGTCTAAGTCAAACGTTACCAGAGGTGTTCCGCGCATTGAGGAAATCTTATCTTTATCTAGTAATCCAAAGAACCCATCTATAACAGTTGCCCTTAAAGAAAAAGATAGAACAAACATTCAGAACGCTCAAGAAATAATGTATAATTTAGAAACGACTGTATTGGGTGACATTGTAACCACTGCGAGTATTTACTTTGATCCAAATGATAATATTACAAATATTCCGGATGATGAAGAATTAATGAAAACATATAAAGAATACAATGAACTGTTTGAAGATTGTGTGTCAACGTCTAGCAATTACTCAAAATGGATTATACGTTTAGAATTTAGTAAAGATGAAATGTTAAATCGCAATGTTACTATTGACGATGTGTATTTCGCACTGAACAATGTATATGCTGATACTATTAGTTGTGTATATTCAGACTTAAATGCGAACAAAATAGTCTTTCGTCTTCGTATGAAAGAATTGATCAAAAAAAAGAGTTCTGCAAATATATTGGATCAATCAGATGAAATTCATATATTACAAAATATTCAAAAACGTATACTTAATGATATTAGTTTGAAAGGTATAAACAACATTCATAAGGTTAATATGCGTAAAGTTCAAAATCACATCACTAAAAGAGGTGGTGATTATGAACAAGACGAACTCTGGGTGTTAGACACAGTTGGTTCTAATTTACAAGAAATTCTTAGTCTACCATATATTGATGCTGATAATACAACATCTAATAATATTATGGAAGTATATCAAGTATTGGGGATTGAAGCTGCGAGACAGACTATTTATAACGAAATGAATGAAGTTATTGAACACGACGGAACATACATTAACTATCACCACATAGGACTTTTATGTGACAGAATGACTTGTAATAAAAAAATGGTATCTATATTTAGACACGGTATAAATAATGATAATATTGGACCAATTGCTAAAGCATCATTTGAAGAGACACCCGAAATGTTCTTACGCGCGGCAAGACACGCAGAACTAGATAATATGTGTGGTGTATCAGCAAATGTTATGACTGGTCAAGTTGGCAAGTTTGGCACTGGTGCATTTGATGTTGTTCTTGATATTGACAAGATTATAAGTATGAAAGAAAAGACACTAAAAGAAGAAATAAATATTGATAACATGTTTGATATTGAAAATAGCGATGACTCTTGTGGAACTCAAAAAATAGAGATTGACGATGCAGTAGATGTGTTACAGGGTATTGACACTGGAGAAGTGCCAGATGATTATAACATTGGATTTTAAATAATAAATTATTAAATGTAATTACAAAATATTTTTTTTGAAATATTAATGATAATTATTTAAATTGATATACATAAATATAATAATAATATATAAAATAATGGGTTTTAACAAAATCTTACACGCAGTTGCAAAAAATGATGTTTTTATTCGGGATTCATGTAAATCAAAATTTCATTTATTTCAAAAATTGTTGAACCAATCTGATTGTAACGATAAATTAATTTATACGTTTTGTGATGCTCAAAATGTGTATCATACGCTAACCAAATATATACGTATGAAAAAAACAAGAGAATCCGATATTCAACACGATCTTCTTTATAACGAACTGTCTTCTTATAAAGAACATCTAAAAATGTCATTAAGTCATAATGACACAATGTATACATTTTTGTTACGTGATCTGCATAAATTATGGAAAACCGCACTAGTAACTAACGAGAATATGATCCCAACACCGATTGCTTTGAAAAATCCATATGATAATGTTCACTTTAAAACACACACATTATACAACATATATTTTACTATGCTGTTTAGTGGTTTCCACATTGACCCACTTATACATTATTTCTTTAAAGTAAATTTTAATTTAGACAAATTTGTAGACGATAATTATGTCAGATTGTATGAAATATCTCTCCAGGATTATACAGAAGAAACTCTTTCTGTTAATTCTAACATGTACTCATTCGTCAGAAATATCAAAGTCAGATATCCTTTACATAGTAAAAATATTTATGTACATGATGACCTCCCGCCAGAGATCAGAAAATATTGTGTTAAAAATTTGAAAACACTGTTAACATTTTATTGTATGTTAAGTTTTGCGATTGACATTAGTTGTCTTCATTCTAAAATTAAAGACTATGAAAAAAAATTTTTACATGAATTAAAAAAAGTTAATAAATATATATTTTGTAGACCATATCTTATACGTGAAAAAATAAATGGAAAACGTCGTATGCTGAGTGTTAACAACACATACTATTATTTTGAAAAGGATAATATTATTTATTGAATACAATATTTATAATTAGCAAAATATACAATAATCTAATAATTATATAATATATGATATCTGAAGTGAAACAGATAACTATGGTCGCTCCATTATTAACCGATTTTGCGGCATTTATTATTCCATTTTTTACTGGGAATTTGAAGGATTTTGATTTTTTCGCATTAGTAACTGTGGCAAATTTTGTAAATCATTTTTTAAAACATAGTGTTTTCAAACCAATAATGGGTAATAAGACATATCCTTTAATTGGTCGGGGTATACGTCCTGATGGTGCTACCGACGCAGGACTATTTGAATATAATAATCCAGCGACATCATACGGAATGCCGTCTGGGCATGCACAGGGTGTGACCATTTTTGTAACGTATTTAATTACAAACAGAATATTAAAAGGTGCGTTTAGTAAATTCACTAAAATCGTAACGTCGTCCGTTTTGATTATGTTTGCTATTATTGTCATGTATGGAAGAGTTGTGTTGTCTAAAGTGCATACTTTACAGCAGGTTATAGCCGGTTCTCTCTTTGGAATATGTATCGTTGTGATTTATAATAAAATGTTCAAAAAAAAATAATATTTATAATATATATAATGTCTGCAGGATGGAATGAAAGTCAAGTCAAATATATGAGATCCGAGCGTATGAAAAAAAAAGAAAGAAAGGCAGAAGCAATCGCAAAAGCAGATGCTGAACGGAAAGGAGAACCTTGGACGTTTAAAGAGCGTTTGAGGTGGCGGACAAACTGGAGACGTAGGGAGCGGGACGGGTTCTCTCCTATGGAAGTTTTAGACGAGGCAGAAAGCGAAGCAGGTGGTGGGGCAGGTGGTGGGGCAGGTGGGGAGTGGATTCCAGCAGTACCCCCAGCAAACGTTCCATTACCACCACCGTCGCCGCCAAGTTCAGATGATGAAGGTGAAAATATTTATTTAGATAAATATGAAAATATTGAAAATACACTTAGAAAATACCCAAAGATAGGGGGTAAAAAGTATAGAAAAACCAAATCACGGCGTAAAACCAAATCGCGGCGTAAAACCAAATCACTGCGTAAAACCAAATCGCGGCGTAAAACCAAATCACTGCGTAAAACCAAATCACGGCGTAAAACCAAATCACTGCGTAAAACCAAACGCAGAAAAACAAGAAATTATTAAAATTCTGTTGTGTAATGGAAGATGACAATCATAATAATGCTTGTGATAAGAAAATTGATATGTTTTACAAAAATTCAATTACATTAACAATACTCTAAATAAATATAGAACAAATAAAGTATAGAAATATTATAATATATAAAATAGTATGTGTGGAATATTAGGATTTTTTAGTCCTACTGAAAAAATATCGCTACACGATTTTAGTTCTATGCTTTATAAATTAAAACATAGAGGACAAGATAGTTGTGGAATTAGTTTTTTAATAAATGATACAATTGATAAAATTAACAAAAAAAACTTTAGCAACATGAATACTGTTGTTAATCGTATTTATAATAATGACCAACTTAGTAATATTATAGGACACGTTCACTATATAACATCATCCAAAGAATCACCAATTATGCAACCTAGAAAATCTAAAAATGCGTTTGGCATTTACTCATTCGTTTTTAATGGAAATATACCAACGCATTTATATGAAAAATATAATCATTATGCAGCAGATACATTATTAATTGAAGATTTTTTGAATACAAATAGTTACAAACATTCGCAGTGGGAGACGCTTCTTGAGGAGTTTATGAATACATTTAAGCGTTCTTATTCCATCATTATACAAACAAAACATGGGAATTATATTATGAGAGACCAATATGGTGTACGACCATTATACTATTTAAAACAACAAAACCAAACGTATATTTTTACATCGGAAACTAGTGTTTTTAAAAATAATGACTACGACCAACAGACTATTGTTGAAGTAAAACCCGGGCGAATATTATCTCTCAAAAATGGATTATTGGTTAATATAAATGTAACTTCAAATACGAATATAAAAGAAGCGCACTGTTTATTTGAATATATATATTTTTTAAAGACTGAATCAATATTTGCAGATTTAAAAGTGAAGGATTATCGTTACGCTGTTGGAGAGAAGATGGGATTATTGGATAGAGATTTTTACAAAAATAGTAATGTAAAAATGCCGATAGTAATGGGTGTCCCAAATACCGGCAACGACTATGCTAAATCGTATGCTGATGCGGCTGAACTGAAATACTGCGAATATATAAGAAAAGATAAGAATATTGAACGAACCTTTATTTTGAAGAGTGATAAAGAGAGAAACAGACAAGCAAAACAAAAATATGTTTTTGATGATAGATTGAAAGGTGCTAACATAGTGCTGGTTGACGATTCATTGGTGCGAGGTGTTACCATGAACAATTTGGTAAAACGGTTATTGACATTTGGTGTGAAAGAAATACATATACGAATAACATCACCGCCTGTTGTTGCGCCGTGCATTTATGGTATAGATATTCCCACAAAGGAAGAGTTGATTTATAACACGTATACAGGAGAGAAAGTACTGACTCACTATTTTGGATGTTCGTCGCTAAAGTATTTTAATCTGGAACAGCATATTCAAATTGTGCCAGATTTTAATAAAAAATGCGTAGAATGTTTCTCTCCTAACATTAACTATGAATGGTAATTTAATTATTTTCAAGTTATAAATTTATTTTTGCAGGTGATTTTTTAGCGTGTTTCTTAGTAAACATAGTTGTTACTTTATTTGATTCTATAAGTTTTGTAAAATCATAACTAAAATTTTTATTATAAAATTTAGGTTGACCTTCAAAATTCAATAATTTATAAATTTGTGGCACCGGTATTAATTTTCCATCTACAATTTTATCAGGTTTAATGCCTTCTTGTTTAAGTATATAATATGGTTTGCTTTCAGATCCAAATATAAGTGAAAACATCCATCGTCTTTTTTCAGGAAAATCGCGTGCTTCGCGTAGTATGGTGGTTGTTTGCCCTGCAATTATAATGTTAATTTTAAAATGTCTACACAAAATATATATATCTACATTGGATAAACAATAGTGCTCCGACATAACCAAATCAACAATATTTTCTTGCTGTTCTAGTTTATTAAACATATATAATTTGCCTTGCGACGCAAACGTTTGTTTCATTTTATCACTTGACGCATCATATAACATTTCTAGTTCCTTACTTAACAATATTTTAATATCTCGTTTTGTTATGGTAATGTCTACGGCGTCTTTAATAATATCAATAAATAACTGAAACATACAGTTACTTGTTTTTCCATATGTAAGTATTTCTATTCTTCCCACCATTGACTTATTATTTTTAATAATATTATCTTTGGGTGACATAGATTTGATATTTATTTTACACGATGTCGTTTCTTTCATTTTATCTTTTAAATTACGTAAAACAACCATATCAACGCTGTCATTATACATTATTGTATCATATGTATTTTTCATTTCAGTTTTTGTTCCTACGGTTGTTAATTTATTAAAATACTCTTTATACATTAATGATTCTAATAGAATAATTTCATTAGAATGTAAATTATAAGGTATTTGTTCTAAGTTAAGATAAGTATTACCATTTAGTATATAATTTTGAATCTTATTAAATCTAACTAACTCGTCTGCTAGACGTCCATAATATATTTTTTCATTATCATATTTCTGAATAAGATGCTTTTTTGGTAATATTAATTTTGGTATGTCACCTCTATCGTCGGTAAAGCAATATGGTGTTGGATTGTCATCATCTTTTTCTACACACAACCCTATTTTATCTAACATGTCAATGGTGGCTTTATCTAAAATATTAAATATTACATATGGTTCTAATAATTTTCTTATAATCGTTTCTATTGCATTTAGTTTGTTAATAAATAGATTATATTCATTTATTGTTTCTATTAAATCTTGTTTTATCTTATAATTTTCTAATTTGTTTAACACAATCCGAAACGTGTTTCTAAAAGCAGTATAAAAATTAGTTTCTAGTTTAATTTTTTTAATAGCATTCTCTCTTTCTTCATCAATAGAATCATTAAAAATAGTTTCACTATCAACATTATTGTATTTTAACCCATTATATTCGGGTATCATATCATCTTTATATATGTTTACGCTTGGAGGATTGATTTGTACAAATTGGTTTGTAAATGTTAATATTCCTACAATATTAAAGTCTTCTATAACTTTAATCATTGGTCCACACGGTATGTCTAATTCTTCACTAATAACATTCAGAACATCCCTAGTCGTCCTATAATCACGTAAAAAATTATCATCAATACTAAAAATATCAATTTCATCTAATATTTTGGATGGTTTTACAGGAACAAAAATTGGGGTTTCACGTATTTCATCAATTTCATTATTCGTAATAAGTATTCCAATAACCTTATTATTATAATTTAATACTTGTCCAACACAGTTATATTTCACATTATCTTCTATTATTCTAAGCATATCTTCCACATCAATGCTATCCTCGTATAGTAATTCTTTACTTTTTATCAAACAATTCTCTTGCTTTTCTTGTATTATTTCAATGGAACTTATTAAGTCTTCACCCATAACGTCGGTCGCGTCTGGATTTTCTTCATTTGGAAAACTAAATTTATTATGTTGTAATTCCATCTTATATTTTTTTTTACCAGCATCTTTATACTCAACATATTTATACATACATACCGGTTCATAAAACTCTTCTTTCTTTATCATTATAATGCATTTGTGGTCTTTATTAAATTTTATTTTAGAATAGGTTGACGTGGGACAAATTATATCAACCTTATTTGTAATATCATCATCTACCATTTCTAAAATGATAAGATTGATGCTACTACCAGGTTCATCTTTAAAGTAATACGATGACACATAATCCCATAGATATGTGTGATCTATTTTACTATCATTGCTCTGTATATATTTATGAAATTCTAAATACGCTGATATTATTTTTTTAACATAATTTATACTCTTTTTTTCCATCTGATACACTATATTCATGCCATCCCGTGTATATGATGTTTTAAATTTATAAACATCTATTTTTTTATATGTATCATTATTATAATAAATTTCAACGAGAGACCCATTTTGAAGTTTTATAAATATATCTATCGTTAACATTGTTTTAATATCCGTTTTAACACTTTTAACATTACAATCGGATTTACAAGTTTCATTTGTATTATATGCCGCGAGACACGCTAAAAACGATTGATTATTGCTATTTTCAACACCTTCTCTCAATAGACAAGGTTTGTTTATTTTTAAGTAAATGTCTGTTTTTTTTCGTTTGCACTCATCATTATTAGTACCAAGCATCTTTTGTATACTAATCGGTAAATATCCAATAACACCGTGCTTTAATGGAAACTTAAGATGGTCTTGAATTTGCTCTGTTGTTTCCTCACTAGACACCGTGCCCTTCTTTTTTGTTTTTTTTAGATATTCTTCGCCTGACAAAAAATGTTTCCGTCTTTCTGTTTGTCCACCCTTGTCCCAATACTTAAAACAACACGGTACACCCTTTCCAGTCGGATGGAAATCCGGTTTTAAAAATCCAGGATAATGTTGTATATATTTTCCATCTTTAATATGTTCATTGTTTCTTGTTTCTGCGTTAAATTCAAATATATAATGCCCCTTTGGTACTTTCTTTGCTGTGTAAGGAATTATTTTTCCACCACATTTACCATCTTTCACATCTTGGTCGGAGAGTGGCACATTGTCTCGGAGGCACCAATAACGTGGGCATATATACCAATGTTGTTTTTCAGGAGATGAACCATATTTAAATACTTGATCTTTAGGATAAGAATTAGGATATTCCCTATCAATTCGTTCCTTTTCTTTATCGGTTAATATGACAGGATGTCTACGATAATTCCACGGACACCCTCGTGAATATGGCTGAAACTTACCATCTGGTTTTTTTAAAAATAATGCTGGATCTCTTTTATACATTCTTTCAAAAAAGTAGTTTGGATTATTCAGGGTCATGTCATCAATATTTGTTAATTGGTCTTTGGACCCCCCCCCACCAAATGTATCGTCGTCGCTTTCTGGCGTTAATTCAATTTCACCCAAATCTTCAAATTCTATATCACCATCTGCGTCACCATCTGCGTCACCATCTGCGTCACCATCTGCGTCACCATCGTCATCATCAAATAGTTCATCAAACAAATCATCATTTTCACCATCAGTATCTTCACTTGCAAATTTAATTTTACCATTATCAATAACTATTTCTTTCCGTTCATCTAAAGGTTGTTCTGATGGAGGTGTTATATCCTTTAGTATTTTAATTTGTTTATCTTCCCCCTTACAAAGCAATGACAATTCTGATTTATCTATAGTTTCATCCAATATATCTTGCGATAAACGTATAATAACATCTGTAAAAATAGGTATAGTATCTAAATATAGTAATTGATCTATGTTTGTTACCATTATTGTAATCTTATTTGAAAATTTTTCCTTTGTTATTTTAATTGGTATGCCACTTGTATTTTTCACTTTTATTTTCTTACCACTGAATGTATTTTGTTCTACTTCTATAGTTTGAAGCCACTCTGTCACTTTTAACATTGACTCTTCGCGCGACATTTCAAAATATTTAGATACTAAGTCGGATACATCATCTAGCGTATTGCCCTGAAGATATTTACGTGTTATATATTTCTCAATGTCATTCATTTTTTTATAATATGCGATTCGTTTGTAATCTATTTCAATGCCCTTTGTGAGATTAGGTTCAATTATAGTAAATACATTTGTTAAACATTTATAGTAATCTTCAAAATTTAGTTGTTCGCTTATCTCAATCTCTTTTTTATAAGATAAATTTACTAATTCAACGTGTCTATCATACAATGTGGAAAATGGATAATACTTATAACCACTTTTTTCTATGACAATATTTATATCCAATAATAATTGATTCAATACAGTTTTTACATATACTTCTATTTCACTAACACTAAATGTGCTATTACTATTGACAATTACCTTTATATCTCCATTTGTATGCAATTCTATCATTAATTCTGATGATTCCATTTTGTAATACATTGATACTGATCTATTCCTGCCTAATACATCTGATATTTTATGTATTTCTGCTTTTGTCAGTACTGGTATTTTTTCACCATTAATGTCAGTCTTGTCTGTATACAAACGAAATATTTTTTCAATCTTTTTCTTATTGTTATATTTTAATAATAAACGCTCATTCGTTGTTTCAATAATTCTAAAAATTGTATGAATTGGTATTAATGTTTTTTTACTTGGATGTATTATAAATTCAATATAATTAATACCCTTATTAGTATAAGGTAATTCATCCTTGCGATTATTGTATATTTTGTATAAAAAATCTATTTTTTCATTATATTTAACAATTTCACGTTCGTCGTCTATATTTAATTTTAATTTTTCCCTAGTTCTAATTAATTCTTGTTCGGTATATATATTCTGTTTTGCCAAAGTTGGAAAATAAACAGTGGAAAAATAGTTAGATTTAAAATTTGTAAATAATTCATTTGCAACACAAACATACAGTGTATTGTTTTCTAATAAATTATAATTTAACAAAATATTGTTATTGTGTGTAGATATAATAATGTTACTTTTATTTGATAATAATGTATCCTCTAATTGTGTCTTATATGGATTTATTGATAGTGGATATTTTGATCCCAAATTGTAATCTATACCAATCGGGAATGACTCGCTCAATCTTTTATTGTCAATATCTAATTTAATTATGTCATCATATGTATAAAAATCTTTTTTTTCAAGTCTTTCCAAATCTATTTCACTAAAATTTGATAAGTAATTAAAATATTTTGCTTTTGTTATAGACATTTCTTGATTTTGACTTAAAATATCGTATAATTCTTTTGAAGTGTATTTACTTGTTCTTTTTGAAAATAGATATATCTCATTAACAGTTATATCAATGTCTATACTTTTTATTATTTTAAATTTAATATTTTCAATAGTATCGTCTAAATATATTACACTATTGGCATATTCATAATTTTCATCGTCTATTTGCTTTGATTCTTCTAATTTTAATTGCGTATTTTTATCACAAAATATAAGTGTTTTATAAACACCTAAGTTATTTATAAATTTAACTTTATAGAACATATATATTCATATGACATAAATTTATAAATTGATATAAACATTAATCGTAGTAAGGATTATGTTCTATATTCATACCACAATAAGTTACATTTGATACACTGTAGTCTTTTGGTTCATATATGTTTACCTTTTTTGCGTATATTATTATATCCTTAAAATTCTTCCAAAACTCAGATGTATGATTGATTGTTACTGTCATAATATGCGCCAATTCGTGTAAAACAACAAACATTAGTGTATTTTCATCTATGATTTTTCCTGCGTGTTTTTGTTTCGTAGCACACAATGCTATTTTTTCTCCTTTATTTTCTGCATATGCTGTGTATTGACTTGTTGGTAATATTTCTACTATCTGATCTGGATTATAATTTTCTACTAAACGTTTTACTGGTGCTTTATCCATTTCATTCTTTTTTAAATATGCTATTAACTTTTTTAATTTAACAGCTGTGTGTGCAAACAGATCAACAACGTCATTTAAACGTTTCGTTTCACGGACACAGTAAGTGTTTTTATCTACTGAAGAAATAACACATTTTAAATTGTAATAATCAGAGTTTAAGTATATTTTACCTATCATAATAATTATAAGAAATATCAATATATATTCTGTGTAATGAAACATTGTATATATTAATTAGTTAAATTAATATTTAATTATATATAATTAATTATTCGGATGAAACGTTTTTGTGACCTGGTGGAAGAATAGCATTATTAGATTCTTGTAAGTTGGAAGACATCCACATAGGACAATTGTTACTAAATCCCGTAATGCTACCAGAACTAGCTATGCCGCCACTAAGTTCAAACTGTGGTCTTAATTTATCCGGTTCAATTGTCGTTTGATTAAATGGACCAGTTTGTGCTTTACCGACAGGTGGATCTGAACGAAGTTGTAAGTTAGCATTTCTAAGAACGTCCGATTGCTGACTTATAAATCGCCCAGCATTTATTAAATCGCGATTATGGAAAGAGTCACTCTTTTCTTTCGGTAATAGTTCTTTAGGATCTGTAATGTCAACAGATTTTGCTGGTTTTGCTAAATGTGATCCTGCGTGTGGTCCTGCGTGTGGTCCTGCGTGTGATCCTACACTTGTTCGTTTATGTGACATGCGTGGTGCACTTCCTTCAGACATATCCATTTGACCTAATTCACTTTCAGTATCAGAATCAGTATCTAAATCTGAAGGTGATAAATCCCGACTACCAGCTAAACCATCTATCATATTATTTTTTCTATTACCTAAACTATGGACTGCAAAACCCATCAGTACAAGCGCAATTACAAAAAATATCAAATTGTTTGATTTTAATAATTTTGAAATACTCATTATATATTAATCATAATAAAAAATTTTATTTAAATAGTAATATATTATTTCCTAAATATATTATTATTCGTGTGAATCATCAATCTCATCTAACATGTACGTATTTTTAATATTCGTTGCTTCTAAAAATGTTTTTATTGCTAAATTCTTTGCTTCTTTTGCTCTTTCATATGTTTCTCTATATAATTTATAATATATATCTTTTGGATTTTTTAGGGTAATTGTTTCTAAATTAGATATTTGAGAATTATCAATAATATTTACTTCTTCTAAGGAATCATTCTTTATATTATATTTTTCTTCTAAACACTCAGTTTCTTCTGCGTCTTCATTTTGTTGTACTTTATCTTCCACATCTTCATTTTGTTGTACTTTATCTTCCACATCTTCATTTTGTTGCATGTTATCTTCTACATCTTCATTTTGTTGATGTTTTTCTTCTAAACATTCCTTTTCTAAACATTTATTTTTAATATCTTCTTGTATTTCTACGTGTTGATTTTCTACATATATATCTACTTCTTTATTTGTACCTAATTTGCTATGATTTTTTTCTATAATACATTTATTAAATTCTATGTTGTTAAGTACTAATATTTGCTTAATATTGTATTCTAGTTTAAATGATGTATTTGTAAATTTTAACCCATTTATTTCAATTATTCCTATAAATTTCTTTGTGTTATTAAAATCCTTTATATTTATTTCTTCATCGTTTTCATTAAATATACGTAAAGTATTATGATCGGTGAAATGTTTTTTCTTCTTAATGTAGGTTCTTAAAAATGTATTTTTCTGATATTTTTTCAACGAATCCGTAAATAAATAATCAACATCATCCTTTTCTAAATTATTATCAAACCAAAGTGTTTGTTTTTCAATTATTATTTGCTTAATATATTCTTCTAACTGCAATATCCAATTGTATAATTCACTATTTGTGTTTACAATTAAATCTATATAACCCTGTTTGTCACCTTTTGGGAAACCGTTTTTTGAAATACATTTAGGTGTTTGTAAATGTAAATCATCGTCATTGTAATTAATTTTACAAAAATAAGAACCACCTTGTTTTCCGTTTGGATTACTTAATTTTAATTTGTTAAAATCAAATACAGAGTCTAATTTTAGAATACCCATAATATTCTTAAGATTATATACATATTTTTTTTACGTATATAGTATAAATATGAATATTAAAGAACAGATAATACAAGAGTGTGTAAATATTATAAAACGTAAAGACATTAAAGAAGAAATAAATGCATTAGTTAAACCTATTCTTGAAATGTTACTTAATGAACTATATCCATATTTATACATTCTTATAATATTTATAGTGTTATGTTTTATAATAAGCGTTATTAATTTAGTACTTATATATAGAGGGAAATATATGTCTTACGGTAATATATAAATTATAATATATATTACATATATGACACTGAAACATTTATCTGAAGTAACATTTATATTAACTCCTATTTTAAAAAACGCAGCACTAACAACATCTAAATATAAACGTACAGTAAAGAGTAAAAGAGCAATAAAGAGCAAACGTGCTAGAAGCAAACGTACCAGAAGCAAACGTACCAGAAGCAAACGTACCAGAAGCAAACGTATGTTTTTGAGTTAGTATATAATTATATAATTATATATTTGTTATATACAATGGCAGATGATAAGTTTAAGATGAACATTAAACAGTGGATTGAACTAGATAATCAACACAAACAATATAATGAAATCTTAAAAGAAATAAGAGAGAAAAAAATTAATGTTCTTACTAATATTAATAATCATGTTAATACTAATAAACTTCAAGATGCGACGGTTAAGATAAGCGATGGTAGAATAAAGTTTTCTGTCGTAAAAAATGTAAAGCCACTCACTCTCCAATATATAAAGCAATGTCTAACTGATAAATTACAAAATAGCGATTCTGTTGAAAAATTGATGGACTATATTAAATCAAACAGAGATTATACATACTCAGAAGATATAAAAAGATATTACGATAATAAGTAATGGATTATAAAGAAACTAAAATTAACAATTGGTTACAGTTACCAATTGATAATGATTATTCAGACCCATATTATATAGAAAATGGAAACGATAATTATGCATATTGTGACGACTTTGTCATGAAAGTAATGTCAACAATAAAATCAGAGGGGTTTACTATAAAGAATGAAAACAAACTTAGAGATGATATAATAGAATTAATATATAACTACTCTTATGAACGAAACTGAGGATGATATAACATATTTTAATGCGGCAGGTGAATATTTAGAAGATTTATTTAAATTAAGTGATTTTTTAACAGAACCAACAACAAGAGTTATATTAGACGACAACCATAATAAATTATTTGAAGAACAGATAGAACCTAATATTAAAAAAATATATGATTTTAAAAAAATAGAAATTAATGAAAATACAAGAATATTACACCGTGATAATCGTGGTTTGTTCCTTACAGATTTATTAAAGATTATTTATAATAATGTTAATAAAAAGTACGATTTAGATATATTTTACAACAGTCCACACTTAGCAAGAGAATTGGTTGCGAAATATAAAAATAATATTAAACCAAATAGTAAAAAATAAAATAATTCTAATTTATATCTATGAATGAGTTAGAGGATATGGTTTGTTATAATTCAACGAATGAAAATAATTTATCTGAACTTTTTTGGGGAAAATATAAATTAGAAACACAAAACGCTACATGCGATGAATGTAATATTGAACCTTTGTTAAAATATGATGGTATTGTATTGCCAGTTGGTCTTTATTATCTTCAAAATTTTAAACCACCTAAATTAAATTATCAAGTAGAAGAACAACCTATTCAAGATGATTTAATTAAAATGCTAATGGAATTAAATACTGGTGACAATCATTCAAAAAAAGTTAGTAAAACGAAAAAACACACAAGAAGAAAGGATTTTAAAAAAAACAAAACAACCAGAAGAATAACTTAATAATACTTATAAATTTATTATGTATAAGTATTATGCAAAATGACTGTGTTATATGTTTTAATAATATTGATAATGCTAAAGAATGTGATACCATATATAATTTTCACCAAGAATGTAATTGTTTTTATAATGTACATGGGATATGTCTTATTAAATGGATAAAAAAACATAACAGTTGTATACATTGTCATAAACCATTATCGTATACAATAAAAAATAAGTCGGATGCTTCTAATATGATATCAGAAACTAATTCTTTAGTAATTATTCCACACCAACCATTTCAATCACAACAGTCATCAAAAATTGATATTTTTAAATGTTGCAATATTCTTTAGTATAGGACAAAAATATATATTTTTTAGATAATAATATAATTAATCTAAAGTTTATACCTCCCTCTCCCACTTCGTTTCAGCTTCGTCTAGTGTGGCGCAGTCTTCATCCCTTCCCCTTTCCTTTTCCCTTTCCCTTCCCCTTTCCTTTTCCCTTTCACTTCCCATTTCCTTTCCCTATCCCACTTCGTTTCAGCTTTGAGTGTAGCGCAGTCTTCCTCCCTCTTCCCCTGCGTCGTTTCGTTATGCCTGCTGCCGCTGCTGAGTGCACAGCCTTACGTTTGCCTTTAGGCGGCATCTCAATCTTTATTATTTTGCTCAGGCACACTGCGGCTTCGGTGGTAGCGGTAGGGGCGCCGGCGACCACCTCCTGCTGCAGCATATTTTTTATTGGTTCATATTTCTTTTTAATATCATTAAAACAATTATATGGGGTGTATTGTTTTAAATATTTTTTCGCTAATTCCAGTGCACCTTTATTACCCCCGTTAGAAGGTAACATATGCTCCGCAATAAAATTATAAGCAACACCTACTTTTATATTATAGTGTCCAAATAAAAAGTCTACTCCCCACATCCATTTATTATCAACTGTATGTATAGATAAAAATTTTACAAAGTCCTTTGGGGTTAATAATAACAAATATACTTCTAAAAAATTATTAATAGATACACCTTGTGATAAATTATTCATAAAGTAATGTGTGCTATTAATAATTTTAGGTGACAATATTTCAAAATTATTTTTTTCTTTAATTTCAATTAGTTCGTTAATATCAATATCAACCATTTTTACGTCATCAAATATAAAAAAAATATAATCATACTCATTAATGCATGAATTATTTGGATTTGTTAAAAATAATTCCGTTAAAATTCCTTTTTTTTCATATACTAATAGTTTGTTTATACAATGATTTTTTTGTATACATGATATTAAATTTGGTGAAGGCTGTGTGTAAAAGTTAATGCATATATCAAACGAGTTTTTAATTTGGTTGTAAATATATGAAATATTGTGATTAAGTATTTCGTATTTAATGTCTGTATTTGGATTGCCAAATCCAGGTATATAGTATAATATTTTCATTTGTTTATATATATACTTAATATTAATAATTTCACCATCTAAACATGAACCCGATAATTGGACATTTCATCTATTGTTAAGGATTTATTCAAATATTTCTTGTTTATCTTTGATTTTTTATTAGTACTTATTCTACACTGTTTTTAGAATAGAATAACTACATTTTAGCATTTTATAGGAATAATTATTCTATTTGTGTTTATAATACATATAGAGAGCTATGATTTTGTCCCATTTTAAAGTTTCAACGGTGTAATGCTGTAATATTCTTTAATATGTCCATTTATCTTTATTAAAAGGTGTAATAAGTATATCGTCTAATTCTTTTTTATATTGTTTTGATTTTTTATCTATCATTTTTTGTGTTTTAGAAGCAGGATAAACATTATAGTATTTCATTAATTTCGTTTCAAGTTTTGTTATCTCTGGTTTGACCCCATAACAATTAGCACCAAATTTGGTATCTTTATTTTCAATAAATCCGCCATTTACACCTGGTCTACCACAGTCGTTTTCGTGACCTCTTCGTTCTTGTAATTTATTGTATGTCTTTTTTTGCGTCGGAAATAATGCCAACCCCTTATTAGACCAACCGTAAGAACACCATTCACCACCATCATTATATGCATTTTCAATTTCTTCATATGTTGCTAGGCGTGAATCAAATGCTTTACATACAGCGCGTGCGTCATCATATGTGTATTTATTGTCGGAAATATGAAATACTTCTGGTTTTTCTAAGATTGGATATTTTACGTGATTCATCTTTTTATTATTTTTATTATTTTTATTATTTTTATTATTTTTATTATTTGTTGATGTTTTTATGTTTATGTCTAATTCTGGTTCAGATGAAAATATTTTTTTTAATTCGGTTACAATCTCAATGCCAAATAAGTATTTAAACCCACCAATAAAAATTAAAAATATTAAGACAATCACTATTAAAAATCCAAATATACTAAATCCCGAACCACTTGACGCGGTTTGCGCGCCAACCGCGTATGGATCAAGTGTTGTTGATCCACTATTTTTGCTAATGCCACTAAAAAATAATATGTAAAATACTATAATTAACCCACACATAATTATAAGTGGCACATTTACAATATCTACAACCTTATTATTTATTTTCTTATAGTAATCTTGATAATTTACTAAGTTCGGAGATACTTTCATATTATATACTACTATTTTTTTTACGATAAAATAAGCAATATGCTTGATAATTTGTTCTTAATTCACTAAATTTAATTTTTGTAACCGACATATCATTAAATAAATACCAATTTTTATTTTTTATTGCTGCCATATAATGACCACTTCCTACATTTCCTGTATGCAAATTAATGCCGTATAATTCATAATTATTATTATTATTAGAACAACATAAATTATCTAAATTAATATTTTCTTCCAGCACAACAACATCTTTATTTTTACGATTATTGTTATTGAAACGCTTTAGAGATATTATTAATACCGGTGGTAATTCATAAAAATATATATCCTTGTTCGCATCTATTTTAGAATCACTGTCACGTGTACGTGCATATTGATTTTCACCATTTAACAATTCTGTGTTACAATATTCTTCTATACATCTTTTTATTGTGCAATTCTGTTCCATCATTATAGGTACGGGCAATATCATAAACGGTTCTGGTGTTTCGCTTAAAATATTTTCATTCATATCTCTAATACGTGTAACTTGTATTCCTTGGAATAGTCTCGTTATTATAGAGTAATCGTTGCTATATATTTTTTTTTTATATTTTTCTATTTTAGTATTTTGTTTCATTTTATAATTATAATTTTGTTTTAAATAATTATGAAATAATTCAAATATAAAATACATTAATTCAGAAACATCATTTTGTGAGAAATTTGTAAAAATTGTTTTTTTGTGTTTTTTTGATACTTTTTGTAAATATAACACAAATCGTTTGGGCGCTATTGTACAATCTCTATGCCATAATAATTTTCTTAATGTATTCCACTCATTTAATAATATATTATTATCATTTTCATTATAATTATCTAAGAAATGATTAAATTCATGAGTATGAGACAGACATTGAATAAATGTATTTAGATAACACGTATTTCCTAAATTAGCCAAGCCTGATAGTCCATTCCCACGTTTCATTTATATTATTATATAGTATGTATCGTTTAAATATAATTATGCGAAATTATTTAGAAAATCAACGCGAATTAATAAATACACATAAACAATATTTAGAGTTAAATAGTGTATATCAAAATAATATTACAATTTATATAAACAGACTATTAAGAGATAATGATACGTTATCTCATGATGAACATATCAATACAAATGATGAAACAATGTCATCTACCACGTACAATATTTCAGATAGTGTAAATTCGGACATTTCTAACAATGTCAATAATAACGAAATTGTTAATGATACAAATGATCTTGAAAATTCTAATTTAGACAATTCACAAGCAAATTTACGTCAAACCCCATTTGAACAAATTATACAAGAACACAATCATAATATGCAATTAATAAATGATTCCAGAGAAAGGAGACGTCGTTTTAGACGTAGGCAACTACCACATTTAAATGTTGATACTCGTAACGGGCAGACAAACAGACAACATTTAATTTCTAATAATGAAAATAATTACAACAATATGTCGGTTCCAGTATCAATCGTGAACCAAGAATGTGATATATCACCATATAATACAATAAATACGACACAAGACATGTGTCCCATTGATCGTGTTCCGTTTGAAGAAAACGAAAATGTTATGCGTATTCGTTTTTGTGGTCATATATTTAGAGAAAATAATTTGAGAGAAAATTTTAGAAGTAGAGCAACTTGCCCGGTGTGCCGTCATAATATAATAACAACTGTAACTAATGTTAATTATCAAAGAAATGTTTCGCCCGACAATATTGAATCGTTTATTAGATATTAAATATGAAAATCTTATATTATTATATTTTAATTATATATGATTAATATGTCAACAAATACAATAATTTTATTAATTCTACTATTAATAATAATAATATATTTGTATACTAATTATAAATTGCGAGAGGGGGTGGGGGGAGCGGTGGCCGCCGCCGCGAGATCTGGCGCAACATTGGGGGGCGCAATGGGGCGAGCAGCGGCAGCAAGAGCTGCTGTAGGGACGGCCGTCAGGGGAGCGGCAGGGGGAACCATCAGAGGAGCGGCAGGGGGAACCATCAGAGGAGCGGCAGGGGGAACCATCAG
>Ga0209634_1000108_pt1 | contig 66054 bp, 39 predicted proteins | sample LinPmetageLP40_FD_184043 | JGI IMG/M metagenome (GOLD analysis project Ga0209634, IMG submission 184043) | Marine viral communities from the Pacific Ocean - LP-40 (SPAdes) (version 2) | ecosystem: Environmental > Aquatic > Marine > Oceanic | place: Pacific Ocean | collected 2010-08-26
GTGTATGGTAATCAAGAAACAGTAAAACCATTACTTAGAACTTATAGAATTAAAGACGGTAATAAGAGTATCGGTAGTTTAGGTATTAGTGAAACTACGGTTTATTGTTTATATGAAAAGAATGGTACGACCGTGTTACTAACTGAAAGTTCAGATAGACTGTACACGGCCTTTAAAGCTTTCATTGATGGACCTAATTTCAATTGTGGTAATACCGTAAATCCTAAAGAGCGAGAAATTCAACAATTTAGAGAATCTATGATGTCTCAATCATTAAGCGGGTCACAATATTATTGTGTTGATATGATATATGATTTACCATTTAATTCATATAATAGAATACAACAAAATGGAGGTTCATCACAACTTTATATTGAGTCGATGAATCTATTCCTTAATGCCTTCTATGAACCAAGTTTTAATGGTGACTTCACTTTTAAAGTTAAAGGTATTGTAGAATGGACTAATCCGTCAACTGAACCGTGGAATATTGCAGGAAACCCCGGATATGAGCAATACCGAGATACCATTGGTACGTACTATAAAAATAATCATAATTTAATATTACCAAATGTTGACTATAACTTTGTTTATCAAATAAATCGAAGTAGTTTTAATAATACGGGATTACAAGGAATATCTAATTTCTTAGGAATTTATTATCCTGATATTAACAATACGATTAATAATGTTGCGGTCGCTTATAATGTTAACGTAGACTTACCTTATGTTATGGATGGAGTTACAGGTAATTTATTTGATAATTTCTTACATGCTCATGAAATAGGTCACGCGGTTCTTGGATTCCACACTTGGAATTTCGGTAACTATACAGTTCCTTTAGGTCCTTTCACAGGTACATTTATCCCTGATTGTGCAAATGGTTTAAATAGTGGTCCACTATGTCAAACATCGGACCCTGGTTGTCATACTATTATGTCATATTGTGCCAATAACGGAACTTCTTTTATTAATTTAGAGTTTAGACCAGAAAGAATAACTGACGGATACACCTACGGTTCAACATACGGTCAACATATGGTATGTGAAGATGAAGAGCCTTATTGTGAGTTATCTATTGTTACTAATATGACATCTCCTTTATTTACGTTTACGGTAATGTTTAGAAATTGTGTGGGAGGTCCATTTGAAACGTATGGTACTAATTTTACATATGATGATTTCCCATTACAAATCTTAGTTAGCGATTTACCTGCGGGTAGTGAGGGATGTTACGAATATAAAGTAATATCTAATAATGTGAGTATTGAATGTTTCGGGTCTAACACTCCGGTAACTCCGACTCCAACTCCGACAAACACCCCTACACCGACTCCGACCCCAACTCAACAACCCGCTAGTTTATGTTTTGATAAAACTCAACCAGAAGGGTTTCCTAATGCCCAAACAGGGAATGGAACAAAAACATTATCCAATGGTATTGTAATGACTACAACATACCAAGGAACTGCACCAGTATTTAGAGCAAGACCTCCATTATTGCAAGAATTTTGTGATGGGTGGTATGTAAATAATGGTAATGCTTCATCATCATCATCGCAGGTCATTATGTCAAATACTTTTGGTTCTCCATCAGTTGGTGGTATACTGACAATGGAGTTTGATTCTCCGATAACTTCCATAGCGATTACGTCTGACGGATATGGATACTCAACAAACCCATCAATTTACGAAGTTATAGGGATAACCGCTACAGACGACTTACAAAATGAGGTACCAATTGTAGGTGAGACATTGACAACGTGTTTTCCTGAGGACGGATTTCAGACTTTTGAGACGGAACAAGTAAGTGAGTATCAAGTTAACTTGAAATCAAACCAATTGGGTGGTAGACAAAGAGGGGTATCACTTATTAGTTCATCGAATGGTGAAGGTATAACTAAATTAACTCTAACAAATCTCGATACTATAAATTTAAGAGGAGTTGTTTTTGACTTTTTTGTGTGTGGTATAAGTCCGACTCCAACACCTACACCTACATCAACTCCGACTACAACTCCAACAAATACACCTACATCAACTCCGACTAATACACCAACAAACACTCCAACAAATACCCCAACCAACACTCCAACCAATACGCCAACTAATACACCTACCAATACCTCAACTACAACCCCTACTAATACCCCGACCAATACGCCAACTATAACACCAACTAACACACCTACACCTACCAATACCTCAACTACAACTCCTACTAATACCCCGACTAATACACCTACACCTACGAATACCGTAACCCCAACAAATACTCAAACTCCAACAAATACTCAAACGCCGACCCCAACTAATACCCCAACAAATACTCCAACTAATACTCCAACTAATACTCCTACACCTACTAATACCGTAACTCCAACAAATACTCCGACACCTTCATCGACTTCGGTAGGTCCATCATTTAATTGTGATGATAGTCCTAACATACCAAGTGGTACACTGGGAAAATATCTTTCTAATTTTAATGTTGGTAATGACCCCGCTGATTTAGGTGCGGTAATAATATACTTTAACCCCCAAACAGCACCTGATGGTATTAGAGTTCTACATAACGGTAATTACTATAATAGATTGTTTAGTCCAAAACTATCAATATTTACTCCGTTAGAATCAACAAACGGAAGTACATCATACACAACTGTTGGTGGCAATGCTCCGTCAGTTGGTTCGGGTGTTCCAATACAATATGATAGTTTTATTTTAGGTCTTGATGAAAATGGTAATGACGCTTGGTTACCTAATGGGTTTGAAACCGTTACTTTTAATAATGGCGATTATCAATCAGGAGGTGTCAATGAATTTAACCTTATGGTAATACCAAAAACAATTGCTCAATCAACAATAGTTGCCATTGAGAATATGGGATGGACAACCGGTACATTTTTTAATTTGGAAATTAATTGTCCCGTTACACTACCTTCATTCTTAGGTGCGTCTGGGTCAACATCCTGTGTTGCGGTTAAAAGTGAAACATATTATTTCGCACGTTTTAGAAATCAAACTAACACATATCCTGAAAGGAATAATCCGATTTTCTCTGACCCTAACGGTGAAAATCCGATAAATGACACAGCCTTCGTGCTTGAAATTTCTATGGATAACGGAGATGTGATACAAGTTAAGAGGGGTATGGTAATAGGTGTGAACGGATGTACATAACCTTAACATAATAAAGTAATATTTATTTAATATGGAATTTTTTATAAAACATAAAAGTGAGTTACCAATCCTTAAAATGCAAGTCGTCAGAGATGGCCGTACAGATGCCTATAAGTTGTTTGACGCCGATTTAGATACCGCAACTATAAGATTCTCAATGAAAAATGAAGCGAATGGTATACAAAAGGTACTAATGAATAATGCCTACATTACCGAAAAAATACAGGTTAACCCTGATGCCCCTTATGAATACTATATTTATTATAAATGGGGTAAACGGGACACTAACACTAAAGGTAGATTTATAGGTGAATTCCATATACATAATTCGATGGGTGAATTAATCGCACCAATAAGAGAAAATTTATATATTAACATAATTTAAGATATGAGTAATAACGTAAGAAGAAAAAAAAATTTAGTAATTGAAAGATTAAATCGTAGATTATTGGGGGAATCAGAAATGGATTGTCCAAAAGCTACTCAAGATTTGGAATTAAACACCAAAAATAGAGATTCATCGATTAAGGCAGAACATATAAAATATGGACCATTAAATGTTGATGAACCTGGTGATTATTGGAAAAATTTAGCTAACCATTGGGACACTACAGAATCTGCAGCTAAAAAATCTTTATGTGGTAACTGTGTTGCGTTTGATATATCAGAAAGAATGGATGAATGTATGCCCGGAGTAACATCAGATGAAGACGGTCGTTTAGGTTATTGTTGGATGCACAATTTTAAATGTCACTCGGCTAGAACTTGTTATACGTGGGCAAAAGGTGGTCCAATTAACAAGGATAAAGTTTCTTATGAATGGCAAGAAAGAAACGCATAATAGTTTGACAATACTATAATTGTTACTTATTATTTAGTTAAGTGTTAAAGAGTAATCATGTCAATACGATATGAGTAAATGTCTCAAACGAAAAAACAAATAATATGGTATCACAAAAAGAAATCGAAACTTTCCTTAACGGAGAGGACCCTGAAAAGTATATAGTGGCGTTAGAATATGATTACGCATCAGGAAAAATATTCAAAATAATTCAAGACCCTGTTCAGGGTAAATCAATAAAATCAGACACATTTATTCCATTTGCTTGGGTAGGTAATCTACAAGGTATTAACTTTTATGGGGGTTCTAAATCCGCGCAAAAACAAGCAATGTCAACACATGGTATTATTATCGAGACATTAGATACTCATAATGATTCACGAATGGAAGCGGGTTTAAAATATTTAGTTAAAACAACTAAATCATATAGTAATTTAGTAAATTTCTTTAAAGGTGGTGGGTTAGACCCATGGGGTCGAGGTAATTCAGATTATATAATGATTTTAGCTCCTGCAGAACAATACCTTATACAAAAAAATAAAAGACTTTTTAAGGGTTTTGATGAGTACGATGAGGTACATAGATTTGTATTTGATATTGAAACCACTGGTCTTTCTCCAGAAGATAGTAAAATTTTCATGATAGGGATGAAAGATAATAAAGGGTTTGAAAAGGTTATTGCCTGTGAGAACGATGAAGAAGAACGTCAATTAATTATAGAATTTTTTAATATTATTGCGTTTATTAAACCGTCATTAGTTGGTGGGTACAACTCAGCCTTTTTTGATTTTCCCTTCATTATTCGTAGAGCTGAAATATTGGGATTAGATATTAAAAAAATAGCTAAAACATTAAATCCTAAACAAAAGTTAAGACAAAAGGAGGGTATGTTGAAGTTAGCGAATGAGATGGAACCATATACTCAAACAATGATGTGGGGTTATAATATTATTGATATTGCCCATGCGGTTAGAAGAACTCAAGCAATTAACTCAGATATTAAAAGTTGGGGACTTAAATATATTACTCAATTCATTGGTGCGGAAAAAGAAAACCGTGTTTATGTTGAAGGGGATAAAATTGGTAAAATTTATTTTGACAATAAAGATTATTATTTCAACCCAAAAACAGGTGGGTATAAAGAAGTTGGCTCAATAGGTACTGAAAACCTAATGGAAAGATTTCCAGGTCACTATGAAAAGGTAAATGGGAACTACATTATTGAGCGATATCTTTATGACGATATTTGGGAGACTATGGTTGTGGATGAAGAGTTTAATCAAGCGAACTTTCTTCTATCTAAATTAGTACCCACCACATACGAAAGGTTATCAACTATGGGTACTGCGACATTATGGAAAATGATTATGGCGGCTTGGTCATATAAACATAACTTATCCATCCCTAAAAAAGGTGAGAAACGACCATTTACAGGTGGGTTATCAAGATTAATGGCAGTGGGGTACTCTACAGACGTTTTAAAACTCGATTACTCTTCACTATACCCATCGATACAGTTAGTTCATGATATCTTCCCTAAATGTGATGTAACGGGGGCAATGAAGAGTATGTTGAAGTACTTTAGAGATACTCGTATCAATTATAAACAATTAGCATCAGATTTATATGTTTCAGACCCAGAACAGTCTAAAAAGTATAATCGTAAACAATTACCAATTAAGATTTTTATTAATGCTTTTTTCGGGTCATTATCGGCACCTCACGTATTTCCGTGGGGAGATATGGATATGGGGGAACAAATAACTTGTACTGGTAGGCAATACCTTAGACAAATGATTATGTGGTTTATGAAAAAAGGTTATAAACCATTAGTGATGGATACGGATGGTGTAAACTTTTCATCACCACCTGAACGTGAAAATCATACCTATATCGGTAAGGGGTTGAATGGTTTAGTTAAAGAAGGTAAAGAATATGTTGGTACTGAAGCAGATGTTGCTGAGTATAATGATATCTTTATGAGGGGAGAAATGGGATTAGATACTGATGGTGTATGGCCGTCAACAATTAACGTAGCTCGTAAAAATTACGCATTACTTACGGATACGGGTAAAGTTAAATTAACAGGTAACAGTATTAAATCTAAAAAATTACAAACATATGTTGCCGAGTTCTTGGACCATGGACTTCGTTTATTATTAGACGGTAAAGGTCACGAGTTCTTGGATTTCTATTACGAGTATGTAAATAAAATTTACAATTTAGAAATACCTATTTCTAAAATTGCAAATAAATCTCGTGTTAAACAAAGTATAAACGACTACAAATTACACATGAAAAAAAGAACTAAGTCAGGTTCTTTAATGTCGAGACAGGCACACATGGAATTAGCAATAAAGCATAATTTAAATATTGGGTTGGGTGACACAATTTACTATGTTAATAATGGAGAAAGAAAATCTCATGGGGATGTTCAGAAAAAGAATAAATGGAACGCAACCGCCGCCGAAAAAAGAGAATACGCAATTAGTAATGGTAAACCTATGCCTCCAGACTCTACTGAAATCGTATTAAACTGTTATTTAATTGATGATAAACATATAAGTGATACTCCCGATAAATTAGGTGAGTATAACATTGCTCGTTATATGGCGGCATTTAATAAGCGTATTGAACCATTACTTGTCGTGTTTTCACCTGAAATTCGTAGTGAGATATTAATAGATAACCCAGAAAATAGACCGTTTTTTACTAAATCCCAAACTAAGTTAGTAAGGGGGTACCCAATGAAAGAAGGTAGTCAAGATAATTTAGATGAGGTACTAACACTGTCGGACCCCGAAATTAGGTTTTGGGATGATGTTAATATAAGTCCTTATTATATGTATTTAGAGGATACCACTAAATTAGTGGATATGGAGTATGTGAATAAAAATATGAATATTATGAGTTCTTTAGCCCATCAGAAGACATAATATACCAATAACCATTAATATATCTTAATTCAACTGAGGCAAACTTTTCGAGTCTAATTTCCTCATATTGCTCATCGATTAGTTTGCTAGATTTAACTACTGAATCGGACATAGATTTTACTGTAACATGTTCAGTAGTAGTTTCATCTAATAAAATTACACATTCCAATTTATCATTTTTTACAATAATTGAGCTTTCACCTTTAGTGGTATATGAAGATGTACCATTAACCACAATAGAATCAGAAACAATCGTTTCTTTACCGTTAATAATTTTTTTAATCGGACGTGTTTTTATTATTCCCATAATTAAATAACATACATTTGTCTAGGTAATGCTCTATATTGTAATGATTTATTTAACTGTTCAGCTAAGTTAGCCTCTCTTTCCATCATTTTATCAGGTCTTAATCTTTCTAATCTAGCGGTTAACTCCTCCAATAACTTACTTTTTTCATCTTTAGCTTCAGTAAGTAGTGAATCATAATCCATAGTTACTTCAGAATCGGGGGTTTTTAAGTTACCACTAAATTTACCTCTAACACGACCTAACGTTTCTTTTACATATGCTACGAACCATTTTCTAACCCAAGCCTGTGCAGGATTATTTAACTCTGCCCATAACATCTCATCAATCGGAATATCAGAAGGTAATCTAATGATATCAGGATTTTTTGCTAAACAGTCTTCTCTATCATCAGTTTCATAATACCAATACCATACTCGGTACTCATTGTTTTGTAGATTACCAAAATCAAATTTACCACCAGGTACATTATAAAGATGTAGTGCCTTTTTACCTTCAGGTAATGCGGTTACTCTATAAGTTAGTTCACCACCAATCAATCTTCTTTTTAAGTTGATGTCTTGCATTCTAAGTAAAATGTCGAACGCTGGAGTTATCATATAGTTACCGGATTGACCCATTTGTGAAAAACCAGCACCTCCACCCATACCTACGCCACCCATACCTCCAAATCCACCCATAAATGGGTCGAAAAATGCGGCGTCTAATTCGGCTCTAGTAAACCATAATAATTCATTTAACTCTCTACCCGCGGGTATTTCATAGATTTGTTGGTTTGTCTTTAAATCTATGTAGTCTTTTTTAAGTACAGAATCTCCACCGGCTTGTAGTCCAACAATTTTAGAATACGCGTAAGTGTATTGTGTTTCCCAATCTAAGGAACGTGTAGTAAATGCTCTAGTAACCGATTCTTCGTCTAAGTTCAACCCATAAAGAGATGTCCATTGTGATTCAATTAACCAATCATTTACATATTGGGCATAATCTTGAATTGAAAACTCTAATAATGAGTCCATCATTTCATCTTCTATTTCGATACTACGTATTGGTGCACCTAACAGGTGTTTTACACGAGTATACAGTTTTGTTCTTTGTGGTTCAATAATTACAGACATATATGTGTTTTCTTTATAAATATTAAGAAAACTACATTTCGTTAATTATTATATTGTGATGACTCACTAAACACGTATCTTCCGTTAATTATCTTTGTGTTTTTATTTTCAAAAACTTCGGTACCTAATTTATTACTATGAAATACTAAGTAGTCAGTTTTATATGGTTTGACGTTTCCTGTACCATAAACAATAACTTTACCGTCTTGTTTATTAATTCTATTAAATGGTTTAATTTGTATTGTTTTAGTACCTTCAGGTAATTCAACAACCGCATCAATACCTTTAATCATATCATCCACATCACCTAGTTCACCAACTTTTTTAACGTCGCTAGTATTGAAAATATTTTTTAAACTTGCTACGGCGTCAACTTCTCTTTTATCCCCAAATTTGTTAGTTTTATCTAATCCCGCCATAATTGTTTTAAACGTTGGGGAGTCTGATTTAAAGATAGAGTACCTTAATTCGACTAAATATTTATTAAGTCTATCTACTTCAGATAGTTGCTCTTTACGGTTTTTATCATTAAAGTTAATTGCATCAATACCATATTTTCTTAAATACTGATTAGTATCGCTAACTAAAGTACAAAATGCGGTGTAATTAGTATTTAACTTATTAATAACAGAACGACCTTTTTGTTCATAATCGTAAATTCCTGACATTTGACCTTTATCGTATTTATTTTTTTCATACCAATACTCTGAAAATACTTCTTTTAAAATATCCATTATAGTATACATAAAACGTTTTTTAATTTCAGGGTTCGTATTAAATAATCTTCTATATGTTTGTACTTGGTTTCTATTACAACCCGCACTTGCACCTTCAGAAATAATATTTTTAACTATCTTAGTCTCAGTTAATTTTTTAGAGGTTTGATTTAAATATAATTCATTAACATAATCCCAATTAATTATTGTCCAAAAATTTCTAACGTATTCGTCTCTTTTGTTACGATATTTTAAATAATATGCATGTTCCCACGTATCTAAACAAAGGATTGGGTACCCACCATTTTTAACCACATTCATTAATGGGTTGTCCTGATTAGGGGTGGACATAACTTTTAATTTACCTCCCTTAGTTACTACCAGCCAAGTCCATCCTGAACCAAAATTTTTAATGGCCTCATTACTAAATATTTTTTTAAATTTAGGAAAACTTCCAAAATCTTTAATTATTTTTTCATATACCGCACCTTCAGCTCTTTGTTTTTTAGGTGACATAATTTTCCAAAATAATGCGTGGTTAAATGCCCCACCCGCATTATCTCTAATTGTTTTATTATACCTTGAGATACCTTTTATTAGTTGTTCTAATTCAATATTTCCATCGACTCTACTTGAAAGAGCATCATTTAATTTTTTTACGTATCCTTTATAATGTTTATTATAGTGAGTGTCCATAGTTTCTGAATCTATAAATCTCTCTAAGGCAGAATAAGAGTACGGTAATTCTTCTATACCAATTTTTTTCATTTCTGTTAAAATTTGTTTGGGAGTGTGCGAGATAATAGGATTAACTTTAGTTAATTTTTCTCGGCTATTAATTTTATGTTCAATTAATGAGATTTTGTCTTTTAACCTTTTGAACTTCATTTGTTTTTTTATTATAAATAATAGGTAATTATAATTTTTTATCTTCTAACTGATATTTCATTAATAATTTGTTCCATAATGTCCCCTCTTTCCTCATTATCGCCCATAACGGTTTCAAAGATATTTTTCTTTTGTGAGAGAATATCATAAATTATCCCTTCAATAGAGTTTTCAAATATTGGATAAAATACTGATACGTTAGAATTCTGACCATACCTATAAGCCCTGTCTTCAGCCTGAGAATGGTCCGAAGGGACAAAAGATAAATCATTCATAATGACCGCCTCCGCAGCTGTTAGTGTTATTCCAACACCCGCAGCTTTAAGATTACCCACAAACACCCTTATTTTATCATTTTCTTGAAATTGGTCTACTGAGTGTTGTCTTGATATTTTATTCATCTTACCGTCTAACTTCACCGCTTTTTTACCGAAATGGTCAGCAATCTGATTTAAGGTATTGGTGAAGTTAGTGAAAATTATTACTTTTTTACCTTGTTCGATAATGTTCTCAACTAATTCACAAGTTTCTTTAATTTTACTTTCAGCTATTATCTGTCTTATTTTCATTAACATAGAAAACTGTACCGTTAATGATTTCTTTTCCCTATCGTCTTCCATCCAATCATAATATTCACCCATTAGAGCAACATACTCTTTAGATTTTAAATTAAGGTAAACGGGGGTAATAATTTTATCAGGTAAATCTAAAATATCTTTTTTTAATCTTCTGAGTACGTGAGTCTTAGTTCTATCTCTTAGTTCCGTAAGATTAGACGACCCGTTCACGTTCCAAACTCTACGGTTACCTACATTAAATTGATATCCTTCACAATATCTAATAACGTACGCCATCCAATTATATGCGACAGGCGACTCAACTAAATTTAATAAGTTATAATAATTTATTGGTCTTGATGTCATCGGCGTTCCTGTCAATAACCAAACCTTACCTATTGAGTTTATAATATCATTAATAAGTTTGGTTCTTTTAGCTTGAACATTCTGAATATAATGTGCCTCATCAACAACAACTAAATCAAACCCTTCTTGTAATATAATTGACTCTTCTTTGTTCTTAATATTGTGAAAGTTTTTTAATATGTCATAATTAATAATAACAAAATCCGCACTTTCCCATTTCTTACCTTCAACTATCGATATTGATTTTTCAGTGTAGTTTTGAATTTCACGTTTCCAATTAATTTTTAATGACGCTGGACAAACAATTAATACTCTTTCTGCTCCCGATTCTAAAGCGGCAATTACTGTTGAGGTCGTCTTACCTAATCCCATATCGTCAGCTAAAATATATTTTTTATGACTAGCTAACTTTTCTATAGATTCGATTTGATGTTCTAGCGGAGGTCTATGTGAATACTTTTCATAATCAATTTCAACCTTCTCCGTTTCTTGTGATTTAATTAATGCGACACGAGGTAACCAAAATGAATGTAATTTTTCATTTTCGAAGATTTTACCCCAAATATGAAAGGATTTATCTTTTTCAACTAAAAGTTTTTCTATGTAGACTTTTTCGGGAACTCTTGTGAGAAGTTTATCTTCCATCATTTTTTTACCAAAGTAACTATCTAAGTCGACCCACTTTCTAGCTATCTTGGGAATTAATCCGTTATAGGAATTAATATAGTCCGCTTGAGCTCTAGTTAATTTAAAATGTTTTTGTTCTCTGAATTTTTTTTGAATGGATTGTATATAGTTATTGAACCCATCGTAATCCTCTAATATACGTTGCGCCCTAACTTCAGGTATCTTTGATAATTTATCTTTATTACTTTCCATAATGTAATATTTATAATATAACTATAAACTAACTATTTATCAATATATGAGTAATAGAAAGATACCAATAACGCGTTTAGAGAAGTTTTTCGGGTCCGAAGATTTTGGTTTGGAACAAAATATGGGTCGAGAGTGGCTTGAGGGTGATATGCACTTCACTCTTGTTTTATACAAAGTTGACCGACAAAAAACTAAAACTGATGACGTATACGGTGAGTCCTTAGAGGATGGGATACAATTTTTACCGCCCGTTGAGTTTAAAGGTTATGTTACAATCGAATCTCCCGACAATCAAAATTACGCTAGTTCTAATTTATCTCAAATGGAGCCAGGAAACTTAAAGGTTAGTGTTTATCAGGATTCGTTAGATGAGTTAAATATTGATATCGATTATGGTGATTACTTAGGTTATTACGAAACTGAGGACCGAGTAAGATATTACTCTGTCGTAAACGATGGTCGAGTTGTTAGTGACAATAAACATACTTATGGAGGATTTAAACCTTTCTATCGAAGTATAATCGCAGCTCCCGTCAATGACGGAGAATTTAGAGGAATATGAAAAAATTAATAAAGGAAATAAGTTTAATTAAGAGTCGTATGTCACATATGTGTGAAGGTATTGAGGGTGAAAAAGTTGTGTGTGACGAATGTGGATGGTCTTGGGATTTAAGTGATGGTGGTCATGACCCATATATTTGTCATAAATGTGGTAACGATAATCAAGAGGTTAACTATGTCGGTAAAAAAGTTATGGTGTATTATAACTTACATAAGCACACGTTTTCAGTATCATACAAAAATAAGATTGTTATGTATGCAGATTATGTTAAATTGGAAAATGTTGAGTTTAGGGTTAGACAAGGCGGTAAAGAAAAAGTTAGGGATGAAATGAGAAAAAATGTTCATGCCTTTGTAATTGGAACTTTAGTGGATTTTTGTACGTTTCCATGTGAGAACTTACCTGAAGAGCCAAATGAAAATGTAATTACTTATAATCCGTATAAGTATGACTCATTTGTTAGAAAAGACGGTGAAAAACCAATCTATAACGCCAATGAGGTTGAGATGATTAACTCAAAAAATAAAGTTTTTTTTATCAGTGAAATCAAAGAATAATGGGACTACCTAAAAACGTAAAAAAACATTTACCTTTAACTCTACCTAAAACTCTACTTAAAAGAAGAGAAGAATTATTAGAGCAGATTGAGAAGGACGGAACGTACTTACCTAAATCCATTTTACATGCCGATTTAGATAGAGGTATGTTAGACTTCGTTAGAGATGAGTTAGGTATTTCAATAAACGGTAAAAATGTAAGTAATATTGATTTAATTATAACTACACAAAATTGGGCTCAATTTACAGAATCTTGGAATTTTCAAGATTTAGATAAAAATATTAAACCTCCGTTTGTTGCTACAGTTAGAAATCCAGACGTTAAGTTTGGAACTAACCCCTCATTACAATACACCATACCAAATAGAAGACAGTTCTATTATGCCAAAGTACCAACATGGGATGGTCAAAGAAAGGGAATGGACATTTATAAAATACCACAACCCGTTCCCGTAGATATAACTTATAATGTTAAAATATTTTGTAATAGAATGCGAGAGTTAAATGACTTTAATAAAAAAGTCTTACAAAAATTTTCATCTCGACAAGCGTACACTGAAATAAAAGGTCATTACATACCGATGATTTTAAATAGTTCATCTGATGAATCTGTTTTAGAACTTGAAAAAAGAAAATACTATGTACAAAGTTATGAATTTTTAATGATGGGGTTTCTATTGGATGAGGAAGAGTTTGAAGTGTCTCCTGCAATATCAAGAACCGCAACTATATTTGAGGTCGATACTCTTAACACAGGTAGGAGAGTTGAAAAGTATCCTTCAAACCCAAGTGATTTTGATTTAGACATAATTTTTGTTAGTGGTATAGAATCTTTAACTGAAACTTATAGATATGAAATTGATTTAACAATATTAGAATCCACTAATGTCGACAGCTATTCTGTTTATATTAATGGTAACTATATTGGTGATGATATTTCAACTATAAAAATATCCACTAACGATGAAATCAAAATTGATGTCGTTAAGATAGATATAGGTAAACAGTCGGTATTAAAATCTAAAGCGAGACTTCTTTAATTATTCTCCGTAGATATCTTTAACTTCTTTACAATTATCTTCAATTAATTTTTCTAAGAATTTATAAATCTTTAAACCGTGTTTTTCACAGTATATTTTTAAAGTCATATGTGACTCAGGTGAAATTTTTATGTTTTTTATTTTAGCCATAGGTGTTTTTTTAAAATGTAGAAAAAAGGTAGAACTTTTTCATACTCTTTATAAATATACTCTTATCTTATTAGTTTTTTCATCTTTTTGCTAATATTTATCAATAAATAAAAACTTAAAGAAAAAAATTACACAATGGCAACATCTAACAAAGTATTTGTATCTCCGGGTGTTTATACATCAGAAAGAGATTTAAGTTTTGTGGCACAAAGTGTAGGAGTCACAACTTTAGGGTTAGTAGGTGAAACAATTTCGGGACCAGCATTCGAGCCGATTTTCATAACTAACTTTGACGAGTTTCAATCCTATTTCGGTGGTACAAATCCAACTAAATTCGTAAATACTCAGATACCTAAGTATGAGGCGGCTTACATAGCTAAATCATATCTACAACAATCAAATCAATTGTTTGTTACTAGAGTACTTGGTCTATCAGGGTATGACGCAGGACCTTCATGGTCAATAACAACTATCGGTAACTTAGATAGTTCAGGAACAACCGCTACGGGGGTACTTGGAGCATTTAATATTACATTCACCGGAGTTTCAGGAACATCAACAAGTGTTGAAGTGACAAATTACAGTTCACTTCCAGCTTCAATTCAAGGTGTGATAACAAATCCATATACTACGTATACTGGTGGTCAATCATCAATCCTTTCAGATATGGAAGGTTATTTCTATTCAGAAATAGTAAACAACGCAACTTCAGGTCAAACATCTTATTTTTGGGGAGCGGTGAGTGCTTCTACATTTGACAGTACTACAGCTTCAACGGCTAATCAAACGGGTGCACTTGCAGCAATTAACACTAACGTTTTAAGTGTTGAGGATATTCGTTTTGAAAGTATAGACTTGACGGACTCAGTAAATGACCCATGGTATTATGCATTATTTACTGAATCTAATGACGTTTATAACGGTACTGGGTTTGGTTTAGGTTTAACGACTATGAATAATGTTGGTTTATCTTTCACAGGTACCGCGGCGGTTTTTGTAACTAATTATAGTGGTACACCATATAATGATTATCATGATGTGGTAGTAGCTACTTTACGTTCACGAGGTATTGACACATATACTACTGATGACGGACCAGTATATGAGGTTTCAGGAACAACTGACGCAATAATAGACTGTTCAGGGGCTTATTCTGGAATATCCACTAACCCTTTTGATACTTTTGCGATTTCAGCGACAACTGCGGATGGGGATAACTTCTTTTTCCAAACTTCATTTAATATATCTAATTCAAATTACTTATCAAAAGTATTTGGTAAATCTAATTTTGCTAAACCAAAATCTGAAGTACCTTTATTTGTAGAAGAAGAATATTATAACTTATTAAACACGGGATATCGATTAGGTCGAGTTCGTGGGTTAAATTGTGAATTCGTTGATTTACCAAGTGCAAGACAAGATTTAGGTACTAACACTAGTATTGGATGGTATTTAGAACAATATCAAACACCTGAAACACCCTACTTTGTTTCGGAACTAAGAGGTAATCAAGTTTATAACATGTTTAAAGTATTAACTATTTCTGATGGTAATTCGGCAAACAGAGAGGTAAAAGTATCTATCATGAACATTTCATTTAATAATGGAACGTTTGATGTTGTAGTACGTGACTTCTTCGATACGGATGCTAATCCTGTAGTTTTAGAGAAATTTACTAACTGTACAATGGATATGAATCAAAATAGTTTTGTAGCTAAGAAGATTGGTACTTCTAATGGAGAGTTTGAATTAAGGTCTAGATTTATAATGTTAGAAATGAATGAAGATGCACCTATGGATTCACTACCTTGTGGATTTAGAGGATATCAAACAAGACAGTTCTCAGGAGTTAAATCACCATTCTTAGAATATAAAACAAAATACGACACACCAGGTGAAGTTATTTGGAACCCACCATTTGGTGCGGCTTCGGGTACAGATAATGAAACAAGAAGTTCGGGTGACAGAGTCAGAAGAACTTTCTTAGGTGTTTCTAACACTGCAGGTATAGATGCGGATTTCTTATCATATAAAGGAAAACAAAACCCAACAAACTTAGCTACCGCGACGGATTCACAACCATGGGCTTACCTTACTAAAGGTTACCATATGGATTCAGGAGCGACTGTTATTACTATTTCTTCTAATTATACTACATCAGGTGAAACCGCTTTTGAGGTTGGTGATGCTAGTTTTGATTCGGAACCAGTTGAAGGTAGTCCATATTTTAGATTAAATTCACGTAAGTTCACTGTCGTTCCATCAGGAGGTTTTGACGGATGGGATATATATCGAGAATATAGAACAAATGGTGATAGATACCAATTAGGTGCGGCTGGTTTTAGAAAAGGTGCGGCACCATCAATAACTTACCCAACGGCAACAGGATGGGGGGCATTTAAACAAATTGTTGGACCAGACAAATTAACTTGGGCTAATACTGATTATTATGCTTACTTATGGGGTCAATATACTTTTAACAATCCTGAAGCGGTTAACATTAATGTGTTTAGTACACCAGGTATTGATTACGTAAATAATTCAAACTTAGTTGAGTCGGCGATTGATATGATTGAACAAGACAGAGCGGATTCTATTTATATATGTACTACACCTGATTATCAAATGTTTACACCTTCTTTAGGTAGTTTTGATACAGACTTTATTTACCCTGAAGAAGCGGTAGATAATTTAGTTGATACAGGAATTGATTCCAACTATACGGCAACCTATTACCCGTGGATACTTACAAGAGACACGGTTAATAATACCCAAATTTATCTTCCACCAACAGGTGAAGTTATTAGAAACTTAGCGTTAACGGATAACATAGCATTCCCATGGTTCGCATCTGCGGGTTACACAAGAGGTTTAGTTAATTCAGTTAAAGCACGTAAAAAGTTAACACAAGAAGATAGAGATACACTATACCAAGGTAGATTAAACCCAATTGCAACCTTCTCTGATGTTGGTACTGTTATTTGGGGGAACAAAACTTTACAAATTAAAGAATCTGCACTTGATAGAATAAACGTTAGAAGATTACTACTACAGGCACGTAAATTAATTTCGGCAGTGGCAGTGAGATTATTGTTCGAACAAAATGACGAACAAGTAAGACAAGAATTCTTAGACTCAGTTAACCCTATCTTAGATAGTATTAGAAGAGACAGAGGTTTAATTGACTTTAGAGTTACAGTTTCAGGAACACCTGAAGATTTAGACTCTAATACGTTAACAGGTAAAATATACTTGAAACCGACAAGAGCACTTGAATTTATTGATATTGAATTTTTGATAACTCCTACAGGAGCATCTTTTGAAGATATTTAATAACTAACTATATTTATAATAAGGAGGAGGGTTAATTCCCTCCTCTTAGCCAATTAAAAGTTTAAACAAAAATAAAATGGAATTTAACAAAAAAACACTTAACGAATCGTTAAACGTAAAGTCTAACGGAAAAAAGTCTTTTTCTAAAAAACCTCAAAACATTGTTATATCTGAGACACAATTAGAAAGACTAATGGTAAAAATCAATAAAAAAACGAAGTAATAATGAGTTTAAAGAAGGTCATTAGAGAATTTTATCACGAAAAAAAATTACAGGAAGGATTTGACCCTGAAGGTAACCCCGATTTGAAGTATTATGCTTTTGATTGGGACGATAATATTGCTACTATGCCAACACAGATTATACTTTTGTCTGATGAAGACGAAGAGGTCGGTATGTCAACGGAAGATTTTGCAGACTATAGAGGTATGATTGGTAAAGAACCTTTTGAATATAAAAGTAAAATGATTGTGGGGTATGCCGATGACCCTTATAGAAATTTCGGTGTTAGAGGTGACAATGCCTTTATAGTCGATTCCCTATTAGCGAAACCAGGACCATCGTGGAATGATTTTGTTGAAGCAATAAATGGGGGGTCAATTTTTTCAATAATCACTGCAAGAGGACATACACCATCGGTATTACGTGAAGCGATTTATAATATGATTGTGACTAACCATAACGGTATTAGTAAGGAGTCTTTAATTGACAATCTTAAAAAATATCGTAATATGACGGGTGATGAAGAAAAAGATTCGTCAATAATGATTAACGACTATTTAGATTTAAATAAGTACCATCCTGTTACATATGGTGAAGGGAATGCTGCGGACCCTGAAGAGGGTAAAATTAAAGCATTAAGGAGTTTCATTACATATGTTAAAGAAATGAGTGAGAGGATTGGTAAAAAAGCCTTTCTTAAAAATGATATAAAAAATAATTTTGTACCAATGATTGGGTTTTCTGACGATGACCCAGGCAACGTAGAAAAGATTAAAGCATTTTTAGATAAAGAATATAAAGATAAACCAGTTAAAACGTATTTAACTAAAGGAGGAGATAAAAAAGAAGTATAATTATTATTATATTTTATTTGCTCTAGTAGATTACTGAAAAAAAAATAAAAGTAAATAGAAAAACTTTTAAACTGGATATTTATAATTAAATAAACTAAAGAAATATAAAACCAAAATACAATGGCAGACTTATTAATGAAAATGCCCGTTCCCTATGAACCAAAAAGGAAGAATCGATTTATACTATCGTTTCCATCATCATTGGGTATTAATTCTTGGTATGTTGAGTCTACGTCAAGACCTAACATCCAAATCGGGTCAACAGAGATTCCTTTTTTAAACACCTCTACATATGTAGCGGGTAGATTCGTGTGGAACACGATAAACGTTACATTCCGTGACCCAATTGGACCATCAGCTTCACAAGCGTTAATGGAATGGGTTAGATTACATTCGGAGTCCGTAACAGGACGTATGGGGTATGCTGCGGGTTATAAGAAAGATTTAGACTTAGAGATGTTAGACCCAACAGGTGTAGCAGTCGAAAAATGGATTCTACAAGGAACATTTTTAACTGATGTTAATTTCGATAGTTTAGGATATAGTGATGACGCGTTAGCGACAATTACGGCGACATTACGTCCTGATAGATGTATTTTGGTATACTAATATAAAACAAGTATTGATAATAAACCAATCAATTGTATATTTAAAACCATAGAGGTCATTGTACTTCTATGGTTTTTTATTTAAATTAACTATTATGGACCAAGGAAAACAATACGGACAAGCAAATATGAACTTACCACACGATGTGGTACCATTACCATCGCAAGGTACTTTTTACACTAATAAGAAAAAATCACTTAAAGTCGGTTATTTAACTGCACAAGATGAGAACTTATTATTATCTAATTCAGGAAGTAAGAACTTAGTGATGACATTACTAAAAAATAAAATTTACGAACCTGATTTTAATGTTAACGAATTATTAGATGGAGATGCGGAGGCGGTATTAATATTCTTAAGAAATACTGCGTTTGGTTCTGACTATAACTTTGTATTAAAAGACCCAAAAACAGGTAAAGATTTTGAATCTAAAATTGCTTTAGATGAATTAAATATTGTAAAAGCTAAAATAAAACCTAATGAAAAAGGTTTATTTGAATTTAATTTACCAAAAACAAGTGTCAATGTTGTGTGTCGACTTTTAAATATTCAAGACACTAATGAATTATCTGAATTACCTGATTTATACCCTAACGGAGTAACTGTACCAATTGTTACTAAACGGTTAGAAAAATTAATCGTCTCTATAGATGGAGATGAGAACAGAGAAAAAATATCAACCTTTATAAGTACGCTACCTATTATGGATTCAAAATTTATTAGAAACACAATGAAAGATTGTGAACCTAAGTTGGACCTTAATAGAACTACTACAGCCCCGTCAGGAGAAAAAGTGAATATGCGTATCACTTTTGGGGCGGAGTTTTTTCGTCCTTTCTTCTAACTATAGGAAAATTATGCTCGATGAGTTCTATTATCTAAGTAAACATGTTAATATGTCTTACTCAGACCTACAATTAATGCCCACCTTTGAGAGAAAGTTTTTTATTGATAAACTTTCAACAGAATTTCAAGAAAAAAACGAACAGATAGAAAAACAACGACAGAAATCTAGATAAACGATATTTATAATAAAAGATATTTCATATGTTTATGTTTAAAGATGAGAAAATGGAAGAGGTAACGGGTAATATTGCCAGTAATATTAAATTAGCCAATATTTCTCTTCTTACTTTTACTAAAAGTCTTAAAAGTAGTTTAACCGATATAACAGGAGTGATTAACTCCGTTGCGAGTTATAATACCTTAGCGGCGAATACCGCTAGAGAGACTATGGGGTCCACAAGGGTTGTTGGTGACGCGATACAAAGGGCGTCCGCCGCCGCCGCAGAAAATACTTTATTAGTCGGAAAAGGTGTTGAAGATAATATTAAATTATATGGAGCACTAAATGCGTCCATGATGAGATTAACATTTTTCTCTGACAAACAAATTGAGGCGTTTCAAGTCTTAGGTTTTACTGCTAATATGTCTGCCGCGGAATTGGCTACTATGGCAACTTCATTTGATACATTAGGTTATACGACCGACAAAACATTGGAAACGATGGGGGGTATGACAAAACAAGCGAGGTCATATGGTTTAAATGTCTCAGAATTTATGGGTGGTGTTAACAAAAATTTAAAGTTAATGACATCATATAATTTTAAAGATGGGGTAGACGGTCTTTCTAATATGGTAGCCCAAGCTCAAGCCTTAAGGATTGATATGGGTACAACCGTTAGTTTAGCCGATAAATTAATGTCTCCTGAAGCAGCTATTGAGACCGCGGCAGGGTTCCAAATGTTAGGTGGGGCAATTGGTAAACTAGGGGACCCATTCCAATTACTCCACATGGCCCAAACGGACATGGAAGGGCTACAAGATAGTCTTGTTCAAATGTCTGCGGCTGCGGTAGTATTTAACGAAGATACAGGAGAATTTGATTTACCTGTTACTGAAATGTATCGTCTTAGAGAGGCTGCTGATTTAGCGGGAATGGGATACCAAGAGATGACCGAAATGGCTATGATGGCGGCTCAAAAGAATAAGAAATTAGATATATTAGGTAGTATTAGTGGTCTAGATAACGACCAAAAAGAATTAATTTCTAATCTTGGTAAGATTAATAAAGACGGTAATATTGATATTACTATGCCTGATGGAACACTTAGACAAATTGGTCAAGGTTTCAATGATATGACAGCCAATGATTACACTGCATTAGAAAAAGTTGTAGCTAAAGATGCGTTGAATGAACTCGATGTCGCTAAAAAATCGATGGGTTATCTTAATGAAATAGCGGCGGCTCAATCGGTTCTAACACAAATGACTAGACTACAATTAGCACAAGGTGACGGTTTTACAAATGTGGCGGAAGGTTTAGTAAAGTCTAGTACCAATGTAATTGACTCCCTTAAAGGTGAAAACGATAAAGGTGAAAGAGGTAAAGGAAATCGAGTACAAGAAACCTTTCAAATACCTGATAAAGTTGTCGAAGCATTTTCTTTGGGATTAAGTCAATTAAAAGTAAGTGAAGAACAGGCCGATGAATTTGCGAATTCGGCATATGAATTCCTTGACAAAGCATACCAGGCGGCGGCTTTAAAATTTGGAGAATTTGATTTTCAGAAGGAAGTTATAGATAAACTTAAAGGTCTTTTTCAGGAATCAAGCGCGATAATGTTTGACCGTTCAAACGATACTGAGGCCCAACCTGTTACGGGTGAGAATAATTCAAATGAGACAAATGAAGATGGGGAAGGGGCAACACCTTACCAAAGAGATAATTTCTCTGTGAATAATTTAAATACTTCAAGTCTTAACATTAATGAACCAACTACAAGTACTATTGCATCCAATTCTAACCTTAATGTTAGTGGTCAAGTTAATTTAACCGTTGATAATATGCCAACTACTTCGGTTATGACTAAAGAACAATTTGCAACGTACTTAACCAATAATCCAGACGCAATGGCAGCAATCAGTTCTCAACTACTTAATAAAACGGGAGCGTACGGTGGTTCAGTGGCCGGAGTACAAAGTATGGTATAATATTGATAGGGGTATCTTTGTATAAATCTATTCTTTTAGTTTACACAAAATTATGTTACCATCTATTTATCTAAAAAGAATATATAGATGTCATTAAGTCCATTATCATTTGATTCTACTGAAAATTTTAGAAAAAAATTATTAGTAAAAAATCTACAACCATATAATAGTGATGGTTTTACTCCTGCATCACAACCAGGGCAGAGTGAAGTTATTATAAATGATATTGGTGTTATTGACTCTCAAGAGGTAGAAGTGATTGGTTCTGATGAAGGAAACTATGCTTATGTTAAGAATCAATACGGGCCTGAAGGTGGTTTTGGAGAACCAAAATCTATTGATGATGTTACGTTTATAAATTCAGTTACAAGTTTTAGTAACACTTTAAATTTAGATATGAGTCAGGGTATACCCGCATTAGTCGGTAAAAGCCCTTACAATACCTTTATCGCTTCATCATATAATCCGTTCACACTACTAACGAGTCAGAACCCACAAGGTAATAACGGGTCTTTATCTCAGGATTCCGATTTAGCAAGAATAGCTGCGGAATCGCTTAAGACTGAATTTCAATATAGAATCGCCGAAGAAACGTTTCAACAAACAATAGGAAGGGTAAACGCAATAGATGCATTATCTGACCCATTTGATTTACTAGGTATTATTACCGGTAATAAGTCTGTAATTGAAAGGGATTGGAAAATTTCAGTACCTAAAAGTTTAATCGGAAAAGGTTTAGATTTCATCAGTAGAGTAAGTGGAATCTACTCTCCGTATTCATGGATACCTGGTGACTATTTTAGTGCCGAACCAAAACAAATGTATTTAAATCAAATCGCCAATAAAATTACTGGTTTTTTTGATAAGAGAGGGGTTCTAAAATTACCCACTGAAAAAACAGGGATGCAAATTTTCTTGGATAATACTGGTGGAGGACAACGCTCAAGACTTTTTCACGGACTTAGATTAAACCGATATATACCCGATTATAATCGAAATTTCTTAACTGACTTATTTACAAAGGTACCAAAACAAAATTATTATGTAGGTAGTTCACAACAAGAAATGAGGGACATTGTTGCCCCCGCTGAATCACTACCATTAGACCAAGACGGTAATAAAACTCAGGTACCCGTTTATGGGTACGATGAGATTGCTAAAATATATGAAAACGAAAAGAGGGATAATATATACCAATTTGGATTAAATCAGACTTCAACATATGACGGTTCAGGATTACAGGGTGGTTTTACATGGGTTTCACCTAAATATAAAGATAGGGCGGGTCAAAAAGTTGGTAAAGGTGCAGAATTTTTTGGTACCATTGATACTGATTGGAACGAACAAGGGGTTCAAAATACTTTCACGGCAACTCAATCGGTAGACGGTACAGGTAATTATGACTTTACACCTGGGTCGATATTAGATAACACACAAAAATTAATTAACGCGGCAGATGAGGTCGTGGGAGTTAGAAAACTACAACATGTCGGTAACGCTATTGACCAAGTATCAAAAGTATTTCATGATGGTACGAGGGAGTTAACGAAGGGTTCCAGAGTAATCGCATATAAAGATGTTGATGGTGATATTGTGGGACAAGAGTACTGTCGAGTGTTTACTAAAGATACCCCATATTTTTCTATGGCGGATTTACAAAAAACAGAGGGTATAACAACCGCGAACAGACGTTTTACCTACTCAGTGTTAGATAGCACATATAATCTAAATATTGCTCCAATGAGGGGTAATGAGACCACAAACTTAACGGGTAATGATTTTAGTCCTGAAGGAGTTAAAAAATATATGTTCTCTTTAGAAAACTTGTCTTGGAGAACATCAAGAAAAAAAGGTTTCACATATCAAGACCTACCTCATTGTGAGAGAGGTCCTAATGGTGGTAGAATAATGTGGTTTCCACCATATGACATGAAAGTTAGCGAAACAAATTCAGCTAATTGGAATACAAATGAATTTTTAGGTCGACCTGAACCAATTTACACATATAATAATACAACAAGAAATGGTAATTTAAGTTGGAAGATAGTTGTTGACCACCCGTCAATATTAAATGCTATAGTAGATAAAGAATTGGCTAATCAAAGTAATAACAATAAAGTTACAAGTATTGTTGATTCATTCTTTGCTGGTTGTAGAAAATACGACATATATGAATTAGCCTTAAGATATCCACAATTTACTTATAGTGATATCTATGAGATAATTGTTAACTCACCTGTACCTGAAGAGGTTAAGGAAAGTTTTGATACGATAAATGCTGATATTCCCGGAACAGAAGACCCTGCTACGGTTGAATACGTAGATAAAATAAAAGAATCGACATATGACTTTTCTTATTACTTTGACAATGATATACCTGGACCACCTACTACTTCATCACTAACAACTCAGGAATCATATCCCGAAACATTATCAAACTATATTGCATTACAATCAGTATATACTGCAACAACAAATAATAAAAATGGGGTTAAAAATTTCTTTGAGACTAATATATTAACTGGTGAAACAAAAGGTCCTCTTTATCAAACACAAGAGTTTCTTAAAGGAGTGGGTGAAGCTTTAAATGCGGGGTCTACAGTTAAAATCTTATTAGATGGCTCTGCGTCATCACCAAACACCGCCCCATATAACAAGTCACTATCGAGTAGAAGAATTAGTAGCGTTACTCAATATATGTTACCATTAACACCATTAAACAGTGAAAAAACGTTACAACAATGGAAAGATGATGGTAAACTTATAATTGAAGAATTTACTGGTGGTGAAGAAGTAATCATTAATGGGGTTGATTGTACCGCTGATTTAACGGGTGTGGATAAAATCTATTCAACACAAGCGATGACCTGTAGACAAGTTTATTTTCATAGTGTTGTAGAAACACCATATCAAGAAGAAATACAGGTAACTGATGAAGAAAATACTCCAGGTGTACTTGATACTGTAACAGAAACTGTAACACCTGAGAAACCGGTTATGAAACAACCAACAAAAACTGAAAAACAAAAACAAGAGGTTGCGAAGATAATAGTTAGAAAGTTGTTAACTGAATGTGATTACTTTAATTTAGTTAAAGAAAGTTCGCCAATGGTTTATAACGGAATAAAAGAAAAGTTAAAGTATTTTCAACCAGCATTTCATTCTACCACACCCGAAGGTTTAAATTCAAGACTAACGTTTCTACAACAATGTATTAGACCTGGTGATACAATTCCCGTTATTGGCGATGATGGTAGACCAACCGAGTTTAACGCTAAGAATACTTCATTTGGGGCTCCTCCAATATGTATATTAAGGATTGGTGATTTTTATCACACTAAGATAGCCATTAACCAAATATCTATAAGTTATGAGCCATTAACTTTTGATTTGAATCCGGAAGGAATCGGAGTCCAACCAATGTTAGCGGATATTAATATGTCATTTTTCTTTATAGGTGGTCAAGGATTAAAAGAGCCCGTTAATCGATTACAAAACGCCCTTTCATTTAATTACTATGCAAATACTGAAGTTTATGATGATAGGTCTGTTGTTACAGAAGAAAGGGAAGAGTTAAATCAAGAGATATGGGAGTCGATAGAAAGTAACGTAACGTTTGGTTCTGATAATAGACCAACTAATGAGGACATACCAACTAAAGGGGTTACAATTGGAACAGTTAAAACTGAAGAAATAACAACTTACCCAACAACCGATATTAGTACTGCTAGTGGTCAAACTTCTTTTAAAACAATAATGGCGACTGCGGTTGAGGATGTTAAAAATTACGCGAACTCAATTACCGAATCACTCACTCAAGTTGCCACAACATATTCTATAGACGGATTAGCGTACTTTACTGATGAAAGAAATTATACTGATGGTAAAACAACGGGGTACTTTACTGATGGATTCACTGGTAACACTACCGATACTAATTTATTTGGTAAACCAAAAGAGGACGAGTTACAAAACAAAATAAATAATCTTTTTGATGAAATAATTGATGATGTAAACACGGATAACTCACCACTTCTAAAAAAAATACAAAATAAAAATTTCACAAACGCAGATATAGATTTATATAAATTTAATATAATCACTTTGATTAATGAAGTTAAAACAAACTATATATCGGATTATATGAGTGTTATGCCAAAAGTTGTAAATAATCAACTAAGCCTAATCAATACCATAGATAAAGTAAGTTTTGTGATGACTAATACGGATGGGTTTGCGGATAAGGCAAGAAATGTACAACAAGAATTGGAAGCCACTGATAATGTTGACAAAACCTCTAAAAACGCAAATAACACTTACGAGGAAATAGAAAATGATATGGTGACTTTAAGTACTGACTTACAGGAATTTTATGACCAAATATTTGATGATAATAAACAATTAGTGGAAAAACCATTTAAACCCGATTATTCATTTTCAATAGAATATCAAGATGAGGGGTTATATTATTCTCGATTTATGAATGCTATGTATCAAAAAATACTAAACGATAAGGACAATGTAATATTAAAATTACTAAATGATAGGTTAAGTGGTATTAATAAGTGGGACAGATACGTCAATAATATCGTAGATGACTTACAAAGGGACTATGAAAAAGTACAAAGAAAAACTGAAAGAGAGTTAGATAGATTTAGTAAACGTAGCTCAGTTAGGAAGTTTAACGACTATTCACCATTTACTAAAGAAAAAGAAAGAATATTTTATTATGTAAACGTACCTAAAGATAGTATCAATTCAATTAAAGATGGGTACTTTAACGACTTATATTCTGGATTAAACACGGGGGGTAACAACTCATATAACGGAAAAATAACATTTAATTAATTATGAGATATTGGAATAGATACACCGACTTTTTAGTTAATGGACAACAATCGGTTGTTCCGTTTGTTAGAATACCCTCAAAACCTTCAGATAAGAGATTTATCTTTAGAACTGGTCGTAGTCGGTTAGATAAATTAAGTTTTGAGTTTTACGAATCACCATATTTTGGTTGGTTAATATTGGCCGCAAATCCACAGTATGGTGGTTTAGAATCTAATATACCCGATAATGCACTACTTTTTATACCATTTCCCTTAACAAATTCTTTGCAGGATTACAAAGCGGCAGTGGAACAACATTTCTTCTACTATGGCAGATAATAAATTTTTCGGTAATGATAAGGTTTATGTTCAAACTGAATATGATAATGTTGTTGTAATTGACCCTAATAAAGTAGTCAATTCTGATGGTACAGTAGAGGAGCGCAATGTTAAACAAGAAAACCTTATTACTTACGCTAATTTAGAGGCTAGAGTTATTCCAAGAACGAAACTGGCTATCGGTTCTAATTATGGTGATAGCGTTAAAAATGTGGGTGTGGCTCAATTAAAGGTTAACTTTATGGAAGGTAACCCACAAAATCAAAAAGAACCTAATGTTAATTTAGGGGGTAAAGAATCCGAAGACCCAAAATATTTTGATTCGTCATGGACCGACCAATTTTTACCTGGACAAAATAACATGGGTGAAAACGATATTTTTAGTTCAGGAAGAGGTGTCGACACTCAACTATTAGGTATTACTCGAATTAATATTAAGATGAATCCGGCTTTTGTTCCGACAGTTACTATTGAAATGACAGACGTACAAGGGAGAGTTTTATTTGAAAGAGGTGATAAATCACCATATTCTATATTCATGAACTTACCTTACCCAATTTTTATATTAACGGTAAAAGGTTATTACGGAAAGGCGATTAAGTTAGAGTTAATGTTAAAAGATTTTAACGCTCAATTTGACCCTTCAGATGGTAGTTATAGAATTACCACATCATACGTTGCTAGGTCACATGCATTTTTAAAAGATACTTTATTAGATTACTTATATACCACACCACACATGTACCCAAAAAGTTATGAACTTGAAAATGTTAAAGGTATACCTGTTGGTGGGACAGTGGCGATTGATAAGATAGAAACCACTAAAGGGATGGAAAAAATTAAAGAAGTTTATTCCTTATATAAAGCTAAAGGACTTATTTCTGAAGACTTTCCTGAGATAACTCTAAATCAAATGAGAATGCGATTAGAGTATTTTAATCGATATGTTATGGAGGCTTATTCAAAAGAAGATATGTCGGTATTAAATGATGTGGTTAGATATGAGTCGGCGATTACTAAGTATAGACGTAGTTTTTATCCCGCGGTTGGTGAAAACTTTTTTAGCCAATATATTGACGAAGGAGATATATACGTTTTAAATAACACTAAAGCAAGTGTTTTATATGGATTAAAAAAAGAACTTAACGAACAAGGACGTAGAGCCGCCATATCCAAATTAATGGTAGGTATTGATGAGGGTAATAAGTCACTGACCGATAACCCAACATTTTATAATCCTGGTAATTATGTGATTGATGGGTTAACCCGACCTTCAAAAATTTCTGTTAATATCAAGGCTAATGATTTGATTAGAGAAGATATTAATCCAGAAACGATAGATTACAAGGCAACATATATCGTACGAAACAGAGGTACTGAACCTACAGATAAAGATTTGGCCGAATTCGAATCGAAAATTAAAACGGAATTTGAGGTTTCATCTAAAACTTTTAAAGTTGGAGATGATGGTGAATTACAGGAAGCCAATAAGAAGGTACTCATTACGTTTGGTAGTGTTTTTAAAGACGCTAATTTTGAAAACGGTAGTTTTTTGGCTAAATTAGGTAAGATTGAAACGACATTTAAGTCTAAGAGAGAGGCTATTGAAGTACAACTATCTGAAGCGTTAGCTAAAAAAGTGATAAGTTCGGATGTTGGGTTAGGATTTAACCCAACCATGAATAATGTTTTGGCGGTAATATGTGCAAACTCGGAAGCGTTTTATCGATTAATGGATGAAACTCATACTCGGGCTTGGGACGTAAGAGACAATCCAGTTAGATTAACCGCAATTATGCCTCCCGAAAAATCTTTTGGAGTTGACGTAGCCAAACAATCATTAAAAACTGTAAAAGTTGAAGGTAAGGCGGATACTTTACAAAATAGTCAGATAGTGTATCCGTGGCCACAATATTTTATTGAAGAGACGGAAGAAGGTAAAGACGCTAAATATACCCTAACTTATCCTGGAGACCCTTCAGTTATTAATACAATACAAGGATGGGATTACAATCTGTGGCCAGAAATACAATTTACTGAAGAATATATAACTTCTTCCTTAGAAAAGGACAAACCAAATATTAATATAAATTATGGTAATGAGACTCAAGTTTCTAAATACATTGGAATAAACTCTGTGGAATTCCCATTTAATGAAATACCATATACTAACGAAGAAATGGTTTCATTTTTTTATGAAATGTATGAAAGAACTTATTTAGGTGCAAATTATAGTAAAGTTGTAAGAAATAATAATTTTAGAAAAACACTTTATACTGTATTAGCTGATTTTGAATCAACAAATATTAAAGAAGGGGTAGACAATATTCCTGAACTAATGAAGTTATTAAAGAAATTTCAATTTAATGCGTCAACATTTAATCAATATTTATTGTCGATTTCCAATAACGGTGAGGGTAGTTATTTCGCTAGAAAATCGAGAGATATATATACTCAAAACTATATAAAGGGTTATGTTGATATAGATTTTGGTATCTATAGTCAAGAAAGTATGAATACTAATTCTGTAGAGATTATATCATCAACGGAGTCAGTAAAAGATTTAGAAACTTATATTACGGGAACGTCATCAAATGCAACTACGTTAATGGATGTGTACCCATTTAATAATCTTAAATGGTTAAAGGAAAATATTTCTAACGGTAATGATATATCAAATATTGATAGGGCTAATAGTACTACTGATGTTATGAACTTTAATATCCTTAAAAAGACTATCGCAACATTTGACGACCAATCATCCGAAGATATGAGATATAAAAATAATTTTATCACTTATTTCCAATACGAGAAGAACTACCCATCAAATCCAAATCAAAATATTAGTAATAATAGTGATAGTACGCAGTATCAAACAAATGCTCAGGCTAAAGATTATTATTTAAACAGAGAAAATAAAGATTTTTATTTAACAGAAAGCCCAATAGAATATGGTACCGATTACGATACCGCAACAAATAACCTAACCTCAATACAGACAACATCTCTATTGAATACCCCTTATTTAACTAATGCGTTATTAAAGGGAGTGTCAGGTGAAACCAACGGAGTAATAAATCCATATGTAGGTTTAGGATATATTTATCTTAATTCATTACCGTTACCTACACTCAGTGAAAAATATTTAACAAGAAATACTAGCGACGCTGGAGTTAACACGACTAAGTGGGGGGATAATATTTATGCGGGTCTAAGTAAATTTGCCGCAATACATAAAATACCATATCTTTGGTTATTAAAGTATGGTTCAATATGGCACAGATACAAAGAAGATAAAATAGGTAATGGAGATATTCTTGACGGAATATGGAAGGATTTTGATTATGTCAATGCGTATGACCCAATCACTAATGATATAAATAAAGTTTATGATGTACAAAACTATACGGGTGGGAGTACAACCTATGTTCCTCAAAAAACTGAAATTGTTCCATTTACTATACCCAACATATTAAATCCAACGTTACCAGGGGTTTCCGTTAACTTTAACTATCAATTCACTAAAAACGGATTTTATCCTAAAGTGGTAAATGATACTTACAAATTCTTTACGGGTAAATCGCCTTTAATAGGGTATACCAATACTGAAATGAATGACTTATTTAATAATGGTCAATTTAAATTAGGTAAATCACAAAGTAATTTTTTACCTGCGGGATATGACCAAGATAATGTACTTAATACTTTAAGTTATGACAGTTACTACCAATATTTTGATATTGAAGGTAACAATAGTTTTGATTTTAATTTATCTACTTTTGAATTGTTATCCGCGATTGGAACGTCAGGAAATACAGGAAACACAGTTAATAATTCTAAGATGTTAATAATACCATCTTCAGGTTATTTAAAATTTACACAAGCCCAAAGAGAGTGTCTAAACTCAGAAGGTCACTTAACTCAAAATATAGACATTAATAACAAGTCTATTCAAAATGGTAATGTTAGGTCATTATGGTCTTCATCCCATTATGGTTATTATAATAATCAATGGGTAAGAAAACCTAAAACAACTCAATATATTAAAGTTATTGATACGGGAGATACTCAACAAGAGGCCTTTAATATCATTAATAAGGATAATGACAGAGCATATAAATCTATTGAGGAAATTTTCGCAATATTTTCTAAAGAAATGTTAGATGAGTTTGAAAAACACTTTTTAAATTTTTGTAAAAAAGATAAAGATTATGAAGATATTGTGTTTAACCCATCGACACCAAATGATGATGAGTATTTAGGGTCATTTAATATTGAATACAATTATAACATTGAAAAAGTTATGGCAAGTTTACTTATTGTCGATAAACCTGAACTAACAGATAATTCAATAAATGACGCTAAAACTATTTCAGACAAACAAATGGAACAATTTGTTAATTTAAATAAAACACAAATACTTGAAAGGGATATAATATTAAAAATAGGTAATCCAGGTAGGTTTAGTAGACGAGTATTTGATTCATTCTCATCTAACGAAAGTCTTATACCTATAGACCCTATCGATTTTAGTTATTATAGAGAAGGGTCGGTTCCTACAGCAACAAACGCCACCACATTAGTAGGTAGTCAAGGGTCGTCACCTGAGGCTTGGGATGAGTTATACTTACGTGTCGGTTATTATGATGATTTTGATTTAATGTATAGTGATAACGGTTCGTTTATAACCGATTTTTTCCCAACTATGGATATTCAATTTACTAAAGAAAATGTTCGAGATTTATCACAAATTATTAAAGTTTTTATGACTCAAAAAATGAATAATAATGATTTAACTAAAAGTGATTTTCAACAGACGTTTGATTCATTTATGTCTGGTCAGGTCACATTTCAAAACGACATGTTAAATCAAATATTTAGGACGTTAAATAAAACACTACCCAACGTAAAAGTAAACAATACTCAAGTTAGGATTTCTAAGTTAGATGATAAGGGTGGTACTATGAAAACATCATTGTGGGAAACATTTAAAAATTTTAATGATAGGTGGATATCGGGACAAGACGTTAAAAATAAAACATTGTTCGAACAGTTTTTATTTTTAGACAAAGCAAATAGACCTATTGGAAATAAAGTTATTATTAATATTAATCAATTAAGGGGGTTCTTGAAAAGTAATAGCGCACAAACAAGTGTCTTAGATTTAATCGGTACAATTTTAGAAAAAAATAATTTTATTTTTATGCCGACACCATCGTACGCTAATTTTTATGGTAGAAATGAGAGAGTTAAAGAAGGGATGCCAAATCCGGCTTTTAGTGATGTTGCAAATAATACTTTTGGTACTTTTTTAGAAGTTGATACTCACACGTCTGAACCTAAATTATTGGCAATTTATGTTGGTAAACCATCAGAAAAATTAAACACCTCACCTGAAAATGATAATTATTTATATGGTGACGACTCTTTTGATTTATCAATACCTTCACAAAGTGGAGTTAGGGCGTCCGAAGACGGAGTAACTAATTTTTCAGATAGAAATAAAGTTGTAGCATTTAATGTAGATTTTGGAAGACAAAACCAAAGTATATTTAAATCAATTAACATTGATATGTCTCAAAGAAAAAATATCGAACCAACATTCCAAGTACTTGCGGATATGGGGGCGCAAGCCGATGGTCAAAAAGTAGCTCAACAGTCGGTAAGTTTATATAATTTTTATAAAGCGGCTAGTTATAATTGTAGTGTGACATCTATGGGTAATGTTATGATTCAACCTACAATGTACTTTAATCTAAGGTACGTACCTATGTTTTACGGTCCTTATTTAATAACAAGTGTGACTCATGATATAACAACAAGCGATTTTCAAACTAGTTTTGAGGGTGTACGTATGTCAAAATACTCATTAAAAATGCCGGATGGTCTAATATCGAGTGTGAATCGAGAAATTGTACAAAATTATTTATCAGAAGTTAGAAGGATTCCTTCTCTTGCTGGTTCAACCGCTGATACAGTTACCCGTTCAACAAATATAAAAAATAGTTCAAACAAGAGTGGTGCAAAAACACAAATCACTGATAATCAAAAATGTGTTGCAGTACAAAAAATTAATAAACCTTATGTTGATATTATACGAAAAAGTATTACTCAGACTAAATTTAAAACTTTAATTGACGGAAGTAGTAATCTTAACGATAATGTAAAACGATTTATTTTTGGTGTTGGTTATGTTGAAAATGGTAAAGGAACCAATGTGTTAAGTATAAATAATAATCATTTCAACTTAAAAAACCTTAAAGAAAATGCCAGATGGACAATTAATTTTGAAGAGCAAGTCTGTGTTAATGATAGTGATTATGCGGTACCTTATCTCTCATTTAAATCACCAGGGGATTCAATTAACTTTATGAATCAAGTATGTTCACAGTATGAACAAATAATTGAGGCGTTTTTAGTTAATACAACAATAAATGGTAATTTACCTAAAACATTTGCGTACTTATGGTATTATACCTTTAGATTTACTACTATGGATAAAGAATTAACTGCTGGTAGTAATATTGATGATTCAATTATTGCTTCAGTTAATCACGATTTAAACACAAATACAGAATCAAAACAACTTTTTGATACTGCCGAGAAGGTTTTTAAATCTAAAATAAACACTTGGAATACGAACTAATTTAAGAAAAAGAGCATTTATCGTATATTTATAAATAAAACATTATGGATACTAAAGCATTATTAGACCAGTTTTTGTCAAAAGACACTAGAATAACTGAAAAAAATACGGGTAATGGTTACAAAGAAGTTTGTGATTTAGACACTGGAGATTGTTATACCGTAAGAATGAGAGATGGCCTTATAGAAAGAGTTGATAATTCTATGAAACTAAATAGGACTTTAAGAGTTGAAACACCTCATGGGGTAAAAACACTTTTGAACGGTTAAAAAAAAATACAAAATGTCTATAGATAAGAAAATATTAGAAGAAATAAGTAAATATAATAATATTAACAAATATATTACTGAGCAAGAAACTGACTTACCTGAGCCGATTGAAGGTGGTGACCTTGATTTAGAAAGTCCTGAACTTGAGATTGATGATGTACAACCTGTTGATGTTGATTCCGACCCCGATGTTGAAGTTGTGGACGAACCTTCATCTGATTCAGATGTTGAAGAGAGTGGAACAGAAGAATTAGATATAACTGATTTAGTTACTACTCAAAAAGATATGTCAACTAAACAAGAGGAATATATGGATAGTATGATGGATAGGTTAAATGACCTTACTTCTAAATTATCTGATATGGATAAAATATTAGTTAAAATTAATAGTTTAGAAGATAAAGTTGAAAAATATCGTCAAAAATCACCTGAAGAAAAGTTACAACTAAGAAGTTTAGATAGTTACCCATATAATCAAAAGTTAACCGATTTCTTTATGGACAAAGGTCCTGATATGGAAAAGACAGGTAAAAATGAATATGTGCTAACGTCTGATGAAGTAGAAAGTTATTCAGATAGAGATATTAAAGATTCGTTTGATGCACCTTTAGAACAAGAATATTAATACCCCTTACATATTATATAAAGTTTATAAATAAAAATTAAAGACCATTCTAAATGGTCTTTTTTTATTTGACTTCATGACTTTCTTTGTTATATTATTACTTGAGTAAACGATAAATAAATAATAACAGAGAAAAAAGAAAAATTATGGCAAATGCATTAGACGCGGTATTAGCTCAGTATGAGCAGAATACCTCAAAATCAAACACAGGAAGACAATCTATCTCTCAAGAAGATAGGTTAAAACGTTATTTTACGACTTATTTACCAAAAGGTACAAGTTCGGGACAGAAAAGAGTACGTATACTACCAACACCTGATGGTTCATCACCTTTTAAGGAAGTGTGGTATCATGAGGTACAGATTGACGGTAAATGGACTAAACTTTATGACCCAGGTAAAAATGACGGAGAACGTTCACCTCTTACTGAGGTTTACGAAGAACTAATCTCAACAGGTAAAGAATCTGATAAAGATTTAGCGAGACAATATCGTCCACGTAAATTTTACATTGTAAAACTTATCGACAGAGATAATGAGGACCACGGACCTAAATTTTGGAGATTTAAAGATAACTACAAACAAGAAGGTATCTTAGATAAAATCATTCCGATTTGGAAAGCAAAAGGTGATGTAACCGATGCTAATGAGGGACGTGACTTGATGGTTGAACTATCAAAGGCGAAAACACCTAAAGGTATTGAGTACACTGTAGTACAAACGGTTATGTATGATGACCCGTGTGCTATTCATACAGACGAGTCTCAAATGAAAGAGTGGATGACAAATGAGTTAACATGGCAAGATGTTTACGCACAGAAACCTGTAGAATATTTAGAGGCGATTGCGAGAGGTGAAACACCTGTATGGAGTACTGACTTAAAAAAGTATGTATATGGTGACGACTCTTCTGAAGTAGTATTAGGTGGTTCAAATGAATCAACTAAAACTGAAGGGACTACTGACCCACAATCAAAAATGGGTGTGGACACAGACTTACCATTTTAATAACAACTAACATGATGATGGTGACGACAGTTATGTTGTCACCATCTTTATCAATTTAAAAAAATATGGCAATAAAGAAAAAAGATTTTAGTAGTATAAAGAAGAAATTTTCTACATCCGCAAAATACAAACCACAAAGGTTTTTTGATTTGGGTGAGGATTTCTTAGATGCCGTTGGATTACCTGGACCGGCAATAGGTCATTTAAATATGTTTTTAGGACATTCAGATACAGGTAAAACAACTGCATTAGTAAAGGCGGCAGTAGATGCCCAAAAAAAAGGTGTATTACCTGTATTCATTATTACAGAACAAAAATGGTCTTTTGAACACGCAAAACTTATGGGTTTCGAGTGTGATGAAGTGGTTGATGAAGAAACAGGTGAATTAGATTGGGATGGGTTCTTTATATTTAATAATAATTTTAATTATATAGAGCAAATAACTGACTATATTAATGAATTATTAGATGCACAAAATAAGGGTGAGTTAGAGTATGACTTACTTTTCTTATGGGACTCTGTAGGTTCAGTACCATGTAAAATGACATTTGATGGTAAAGGAGGTAAACAACATAATGCTTCGACATTGGCGGATAAGATAGGAATGGGTATAAACCAAAGAATATCGGGTTCACGTAAAGCTGACTCAAAGTATGAGAATACTTTATTAATTGTTAATCAACCGTGGGTTGCGTTACCTGACTCACCATTTGGTCAACCTAAAATTAAAGCTAAGGGAGGTGAATCAATATGGTTAAATTCATCTTTAGTGTTTCTATTTGGTAATCAGAAAAACGCAGGAACAACAACTATAGCGGCAGTTAAGAACAAAAGAAAAGTAAAGTTCGCGTCCAGAACAAAAATATCAGTAATGAAAAATCACATTAATGGATTAGGATATGCTGATGGAAAAATAATTGTAACACCTCACGGATTCATAGCGGGCAAAGAGAGTACTGAGGAAAAAAAATCAATTGAAAAATACAAAAGTGAGCAATCTGAGTATTGGAAAAAAGTTATCGGAGTTGAAGGTGACTTTAAGTTAGAGGAAGAAAAACAAGAAGTGTAACAATTTAACACAAATAAAGTGGTTAAAACATTATTAATTGACGGAAATAATTTATTTAAAATAGGTTTTCATGGAGTTAGAGATTTCTACCATGAGGGTAAACATATTGGAGGTATCTACCATTTTGTCAACACAATTAAAAAGTTTCTTAATGAACACAACCATGATAAGGTAATTGTGTTTTGGGATGGGGAAAACAACTCGTACCAAAGAAAACTTATTTCACCAGATTATAAGGGTAATCGTAAGCAAACATTAAACGATGCAAAAAAAGAATCGTTTGAGTGGCAAGTACAACAAGTTAAAGCATATCTTGAAGAAATGTTTATCAGACAAGTTTCTGTTAAAAACACTGAAAGTGATGATTTAATCGCATATTATTGTCACATATCTGAGAATGAGTATAAGACTATCTATTCTTCAGATAAGGACCTCACACAACTTATCTCTGATAAAGTAGAAGTGTACCAACCCATGAAGAAGATAACTCTTAAAAATGGAGATTTGGTACCTTTAAAGGAAATATCTATCCCGCATGCAAACATATCAACATTTAAAATTATATCTGGCGATAAATCAGATAATATTGATGGTATTCGATACATGGGTGAAAAAACATTTGTTAAGTTATTTCCTGAAATAGTTGATAGTGTCATAACTATTGATGATATTTTAAAACGTGCGGAGGAACTACATAAAAATGATAAAGACAATCGAGCTTTACAAAATTTACTCTCAGGTAAAACTAAAAGAGGAATTTATGGTGAAGAATTTTTTATAATTAATAAAAAACTCGTAGATTTGTCTCAACCATTAATTACTGAGGACTCAAAAGAAATTATAAAACAGTACCATACAGAAAATTTAGACCCTGATGGTAGAGGTTATAAAAATTTAATGAGGATGATGATGAAAGATGGAATTTTTAAGTATCTACCAAAACATGACAACGCGTGGGTTGAATTTTTAACCCCCTTTATGAAATTAACAAGAAAAGAAAAAAGAAGATTTAAAACTAAAAAACGTTTAATATGAAAGAAAAAATAGAAACAACCAAATTAGAGTTCTTAATGACTCTAAACAACAACTTTGTTGTACAAAGGTATTTTAATGTCAGGGGTTATAATCCTAAGGCGAGGGGAAGTGTTGAACTTTATGATGTAATCAAGGGATTCTCTGAAATAATTCAAGAGGACTTGAAGGTTAAATCATCTGACTACCTTACGGAAAACATGGGTCAAATTATAAACAACCCCGAACTTTTAGAAACTTCAAATACTGAAGGCGATGAGAATTTTAACCTATACCTTAAGATAGGAGATGAGACAATTTGTCATAGAATTTGGGACGCTAAATTATACCCACCAAAGACTAGATACACTGTGGATGTACGCCCACACCTAAAAAAGTTACTTCGTAACTTAACTGACACTTTCTCAAGTGAAAATTTAACTTACAAGTACTTGGGGCATTCACTAGTTTACCCATATTTATAATTTACAAACACAGATTAAAACTCAATAAAATATGTCAAAAGAAAAGAATTTTGGTTACCTCGGTAATACATTTCAACTACAAATACTTAACAATATTATCCTTTATAAGGATTTTGCAAGTTCTATTGTTGATGTGTTGGAACCTAAGTACTTTGACAATCAATATTTTAAGTTAATTATGCAGATGACCAAGGAGTATTATCACAAATATGAACACGCTCCTTCATTCTCAACACTTGAACAAATTACTAAATCTGAGGTTACATCACCTATGGCTCAAAAAATGGTCTTAGACATGATAACTCAGGTAGTTGATGCCCCTGAAGATGGGTATCAGTATGTTCAAGAAAAGGCTTTAAAGTTCTGTAAACAACAAGAGTTACAGAAAGTAATGTCAAAAGCTCAAAAAATTATCGACAAAGGTGATTTTGAATCTTATGACCATTTAGAAGAAATGGTTAGAGAGGCGTTACAAGTTGGGGAAGTAGATACGGGAACTGCGGATGTATTTTTTAATTTAGACGAGGTATTAGATGATGACTTCAGACATCCAATTCCTATCGGTATAACAGGTATTGATAATCTACTAAAAGGTGGATTAGCAAAAGGTGAAATTGGTGTTATTTTAGCACCGACAGGTGTAGGTAAAACTACAGTTCTTAGTAAAATTGCAAATAATGCGTTTAACTTAGGTTATAACGTATTACAAATATTTTTTGAGGATAACCCTAAAATTATACAAAGAAAACATTTCACTATGTGGACAAAAATCGCACCTGATAATTTGTCAGTACAAAGAGAAGAGGTTTTAGAAAAAGTTAGACAAATTAAAGAAAATGCACCTAACAGACTTATACTAAAAAAATTACCTTCAGATACATTAACGATGAATCAGATAAAGAATCAAATACGTAAAATGGTTGCTGAAGGAATTAAAATAGATTTAGTTGTAGTTGATTATATTGACTGTATCGTTCCTGATAAAAATTTAGGGGACGAATGGAAAAGTGAAGGTTCAGTTATGAGAGGGTTTGAATCTATGTGTCATGAATTAGATATTGCTGGTTGGACGGCTACCCAAGGGAATCGTTCCTCAATATCTTCTGAAGTTGTAACCACAGACCAAATGGGTGGTTCAATTAAAAAGGCCCAAGTAGGTCACGTTATTATTTCTATCGCTAAATCCCTACAGCAGAAAGAAATGAATTTAGCAACAATAGCTATTACCAAATCAAGAATTGGTAAAGATGGTATTGTATTTGAAAATTGCAAATTCGATAACGAAATGATAGAAATTGATACGGATAGTAGTGTAACCTTCTTAGGTATGGAAGAACAAAAAGAAGAGAAAAACAAAGTACGTATTCAAGAACTACTACAAAAGAGAAAACAAAGGGAAAGTAAAATATAAAATTTTTTAAAAACAATAGTATATGGACAATCTAATTGATAGTGTCACTAAAGACATTCGTTATGTAATAAAGAGAAGTGGAGATAAAGTGGTTTTTAAATCTGAAAAGATTGAAATGGCCATTTTAAACGCGATGAAAAGTATAGATAAAGTAGATGAGGGTATGGCTGAAAAAATAGCTAGACTCACAACTAAAGGACTTTTTAGAGGTAATAAAGAAAGAATTCCTAATGTGGATGAGATTCATGATATGGTAGAGAATAAATTGATGGATAATGGATTAAATGATGTAGCAAAAGAATATATTATTTATCGTTCTAAAAATCGACCTAACATTTTTTCAAAAAGAACTAATCTTAAACCTTATGAGTACCCAAATTTAAATGAATATGTGGACGCAATTAGACACTCCTATTGGGTACACACAGAATTTAATTATACGTCTGATATCCAAGACTATAAAGTACATTTAAATGAAAAAGAAAAATCTGCAGTTGAAAGAGCGATGTTAGCGATTTCACAAATTGAAGTTGCAGTTAAATCATTTTGGGGTGACATTTATAAAAGAATGCCAAAACCTGAAATTGGTAATGTAGGTGCTACATTTGCCGAATCGGAAGTGAGACATGCGGACGCTTACTCACACCTAATCCAATTATTAGGGCTTAATGGTGAATTTGAAAATTTGTTAGAAGTTCCACAAGTGAGAAGAAGAATTAAATACTTAGAAAAGGCTATCTCAAACTCTAAATCGGTCGATGATAAAGAATACTTTGAGTCTATAGTGTTATTCTCAATGTTTGTTGAAAACGTATCACTATTTTCACAATTTTTAGTTATTATGTCATTTAATAAACATAAAAATAAATTAAAAGGTATTAGTAACGCGGTTGAGGCAACATCTAAAGAAGAGAATATTCATGCTGAATTTGGGTTTGAATTAGTTAATTTAATTAAAAAAGAAAATCCTGATTGGTGGACACCACAATTAGTTGAAGATTTAGTGATAGCGACTAAAGAGGCTTATGAGGCGGAGACTGAAGTAGTTAATTGGATTTTCGAAAAAGGCGATTTAGAATTTTTAACTAAAAAACAAACAATGGAGTTCATTAAACATAGATTTAATGTATCTTTGAACTCTATAGGTGTTGATAGTATTTTTGAAATTAATCAAACACTATTGGAAACAACTGAGTGGTTTGATGATGAAATTCTAACTACAAAACATACTGACTTTTTTAATAAAAGAAGTATAAATTACAGTAAAAAACAGAAATCGATAACATCTAACGATTTATTTTAAAAACAAACAATAATAAAACAATAATATGAAAAATAGAAAACCTTTTAATTGGATTAATGAAGAATCAATTACGTTTCTTCGTAGAGGTTATTTGAGTGAGGGTGAGGAACCTTTAGATAGAATAAAAACAATTGCAAAACACGCAGAAAAACTATTAGGTAAAGAAGGGTTCGCCGATAAATTTTACGAATATATGAGTAAAGGATGGTATTCACTATCATCACCAGTATGGGCAAATTTCGGTAAAGTAAGAGGTCTACCCGTTAGTTGTTTTGGTTCTAATGTCAGCGATAGTATAGAATCAATTCTATTTACTCAGGCTGAGGTTGGTGAGATGAGTAAAATGGGTGGAGGTACTTCAGGGTATTTCGGTAACATTCGTGGTCGTGGGGCTAAGATAACCGATAATGGACATGCGCCAGGAGCGGTTCATTTTATGAATCTTTTTCAGAGTGTAGTGGATAATATTTCACAAGGAGCAACACGTAGAGGTAGGTTCTCACCTTACTTACCTGTTGAACATCCCGACATTATGGAGTTTTTAGAGATTGGTACAGAAGGGGCTTCAATTCAAGATTTGACACATGCAGTGACCGTAACTGATAAATTCATGGAAGATATGATTGATGGAGATGACGATAAAAGAAAAGTGTGGGCAAAAGTAATTCAAAGAAGAGGTGAGATTGGTTATCCATATATTATGTTTCATGATACAATGAATAACAACGCACCTGACGTTTATCAAGATAAAGGGGCTAAGATATATAACTCCAATCTTTGTTCTGAAATTGCATTACATAATTCTGAAGACGAATCATTTGTTTGTGTTTTGTCATCTATGAATGTACTTTATTATGATGAGTGGAAAGATACTGACGCTGTTGAAACTATGGTTTATTTTTTAGATGCTGTCGTTACTGAGTATTGTAATAAATTAGAGGAATTAAGAGACAACGGGACGAGAGAAGGTAAAATGGCGTTTTTATACATGGAAAAGGCTTATAACTTTGCTAAAAGACAAAGAGCTCTTGGTTTAGGTGTTTTAGGTTGGCATTCTCTTTTACAATCAAAAGGATTAGCGTTTGACACAAGAGAAACGGCTAAACTTAATGTTGAGGTGTTTAAAACCATTAAAGATAAATCATACAAGGCGTCAGAAGAATTGGCTAAAATATTTGGGGAACCAGAATATCTAAAAGGGTATGGTAGAAGAAATGTAACACTTAATGCAGTTGCACCAACTACTTCTTCAGCATTTATTCTTGGTCAAGTTTCACAATCTATTGAACCTATTTGGTCTAACTGTTACGTAAAAGACGTAGCGAAAATGAAGGTCACAATTAAAAATCCAGTATTAAAAGAATTGTTAAGTACTATGGATATGGATAATAAAGATACGTGGGACAGTATTAAAAAGGGTGATGGTTCTGTACAACATTTAGATTTTTTAAGTGATGAACAAAAAGATGTTTTTAGAACATTTGCAGAAATTAATCAATCTTCAATTATTAATCAAGCGGCAATCAGACAGGATTATATTGACCAATCACAATCATTAAATTTAATGGTGTCACCTGAAATGCCAACTAAAGATGTGAATAAACTACTTATTGACTCATGGAAATTAGGGGTAAAAACACTATACTATCAACATTCAATGAACTCAGCACAAGCATTTGCTAGAAAAAAATTAAATTTAAATGATTTACAATGTGTTGCGTGTGAAGGTTAAGGGATGAAATATATGTGTATTATGTAAAAAGGTTGGATTCGTCTAACCTTTTTTCTTTTATATTTAGATAAAATAATCTGTGTTTATATTTATGAAATATGGCAGACGGTAAAACATACGGAGTATTTTTTCCATTTAGGGATAGTTTACAAGGAGACTACCTTAGATTGACTCAATCACCTAATGAGGAGATTAGGGCGGATTTACTACATTTAATATTAACTAGAAAGGGAAGTAGGTATTATTTACCCAATTTTGGTACTCGTATTTATGAGTTTATTTTTGAGCCAATGGATGGGCCTACGTTTGATGCCATTAAGGCGGATGTTAGACAAGCCGTAGATACATTTATACCTAATTTACAAATAAATGATATAAGTATTAAACCATATGTCGAAACAGAGGCATTACCCGGAGAAATAAATTATGATGAATTAAGTGGACAAGTCTTTCGTGTGGCCAGTGATAGTGCTGTAGAGTACACCGCAAAACTAAGAATTGACTTTACTATTGTTAATGGTACATTTTCATCAAAAGATTTCGTGATTATAAATATTTAATAGTATATGGCTAACCGTAAAATTTCATACACAGATAGAGACTTTCAATCCTTAAGACAGGAATTGATAAATTATACTCAACAATATTACCCGGATTTAATAGGTAATTTTAATGACGCATCCATTTATTCGGTATTTATGGATTTAAATGCTGCGATTGGAGATAACCTACACTATCATATGGACCGTAGTATCCAAGAGACGGTACTCCAATACGCTCAACAAAAATCTTCAATATATAATATTGCTAGAACATACGGTTTAAAAATACCCGGTAATCGACCATCTATTGCCTTAGTTGACGTATCAATTACAGTGCCCGCATTAGGTGACCAAGAAGACGAAAGGTACTTAGGTACAATGAGAGCTGGTTCTCAATTTATTGGTGGAGGTCAAGTATTTGAAAACCCTAATGATATTGAGTTTACTTCACAATATAATAGTGAGGGATTTCCTAATCGTACTAAAACCCCGAACTTTGACGCTAATAATCGTTTAATTAATTATACCATGACTAAAAGAGAAGTTGTGGTAAATGGTTTAACTAAAACTTTTAAAAAAGTTATCAATAATAATGATGTTAAACCATTTTTTGAGTTCTTCTTACCTGAAAAAAATGTTATAAGTATAACTTCGTTAATACAAAAAGACGGAGTTAATTACCAATCACCACCAACATATGATGAGTTTATTAGTTCACCTAATAGATGGTATGAGGTAGACGCTTTGGCGGAGGCTAAAATATTTATTGAAGACCCAACCAAGCCCGCCGACCAACCAGGAATTAAAGTCGGCAAGTATATTGAAACCGAAACTAGATTCGTATCAGAATATACACCTGAAGGTTATTGTAAAATAAATTTTGGGGGAGGTACTACCACACCTGAAGAACAATTACAGGAATTTACCAGAACGGGTGTTCCGTTAAGAATACAGGATTATCAAAATAATATTGGATTAGGTGTGACCGTTAGGGCTAACACCACATTATTTGTTCAATATAGGATTGGTGGGGGTAAAGCTTCCAACATTGGAGTTGATGTGTTAACTCAATTTGGTACAACGTATTTTGATGTAAATGGACCATCTAGTACTATTAGTCAAAATGTCATTGAAAGTTTAAGGGTTACCAATGTTACTGCAGCAATTGGTGGAGGGGATTTACCTACCACTGATGAGGTTAGGAATATGGTATCATTTAATTTTGCGGCACAAAAAAGAGCGGTAACTGTAAATGACTATAACTCATTAGTTAGGACTATGCCTAGTAGATATGGTGCTCCAGCTAAAGCTTCGATTACTGAGGAAGATAATAAAATAAAAATTGAAATTCTTTCATATGATAATCAAGGTAAATTAACGGAATCGGTATCTAATACTTTAAAACAGAACATAGCTAATTATCTATCACATTATAGGATGATAAATGATTATATCGCAATATCTAGCGCTAATGTTGTTGATTTAGAATTTGACTTATCAGTTGTTATGGATTCTACTCAGAATCAAGGACAAATTATAACCAATATTATTAACTCTGTTGATAGTTATTTTTCACCCCAAAAACAACAATTAGGTAATAATATAAATGTTTCAGATGTAAGAAGAATAGTTCAAGACATCCCTGGAGTTATTTCATTATCCGACTTAAAAGTTTTCGGAAAGGTTGGCGGTAGATACTCTAACTCACAGACATCTCAACGATACTCCGACAGTCAAACAAAACAAATAAAATTGATTGATGACACAATTTTTGCGCAACCAAATCAAGTTTATCAAATTCGTTTTCCTGATAACGATATCAAAGTAAGAGCTAAGTCACTTAAAAATGTCGACTTCTCTTAAATCTATCCATATACTTTTGACAAAATCAAATTAAAATTAGGATGAATAACTATTTATCTTAAAAACTAATTATGCCAAAATCAATTAGAATAAGAACAGAACCTGGAGTTGATAGAAATATTAATGTTAAAATTGACCAAGATTTTGATTCGTTAGAAATTCTGTCTTTAAAATTAAGACAAGAAGATTTATACACACAGTTCTGTGCCGACTATGGTGTCGTTGTGGGTCGTGTTATCGCCAATGGAGGGTTAGGTATACCTAATGCTCATATTTCTATTTTTATACCTTTAGATAGTGTAGATGAGGAAGACCCGATAATTTCTACACTTTACCCATATAAAACACCAACCGCTAAAAATGAGGATGGGTATCGTTATAATCTTTTACCTTATGAGGATGAGTATTATGGGCACAATGCTACGGGAACATTTCCAACAGTTGATGATGTGTTAACACGTAAAGAAGTTTTACAGGTTTATGAAAAGTATTATAAGTATTCTGTAAGAACCAATGCGTCAGGCGATTTTATGATAGTAGGGGTACCGTTAGGTAGTCAAAAAATTGTTATGGATTTAGACCTGTCTAATATGGGTGAATTTTCATTAAGACCTTCCGATTTAATTAGAATGGGTAGAGGGGTTAAATCTCAATTTAATGGTCAACTATTCAAAGATTCTGAAAATATTGATTCATTACCACAGATAGTTCACGAAATAAAAGATATCGATGTTAGTTCATTTTGGGGTCAAGATGAGATGTGTGACGTTGGAATTACTAGAGTTGACTTTGATTTATCTAACCAAGGTATTGAGATACTTCCACATTCTGTTTTTATGGGTTCGATTACGTCATCAAATGATGATGAATACATTAAAGCCACTTGTAGACCTAAAAAAGATACGGGTAACCTATGTGACATGGTTGCGGGTCCTGGAGAGATTTTAGCCATAAGGCACACAATCGAGGAAGATGTAAATGGTGACCCTGTACTTGAACAATACCAATTAGAGGACGGTGGTAATGTTATAGATGATAATGGTGCTTGGTTAATTGACCTACCGATGAACTTAGATTATATAACCACTAATGAGTTTGGAGAAAGAGTAATTTCAGCCGACCCAACAATCGGTGTACCAACTAAATCTAAATACAGGTTTAAGGTTAAATGGCAAAATGAGGCGGGATTACAAACTCAAATAATGAGAGCCAATTATTTAATTCCAAACATAAAAGAACATTGGACAGGTACTACTAGTCCTGGCGATAATTATGGAACGAATCCTATAAATAGAAATAAATCATATTCATTTTCGTTAGATTGGGGGGATTACTACGATAAAGATGCCGCAATAAAATGTGAGGATACATTTTATCAGTTTGGGTTTAATAAAGTATACACAACGGCAGCTCATATTGACCGTTGGAAATATGGTATTAATAGGGCATCACATTATGGTATAAAAGAAATTTTAGATAAGTCATGTGCGAGTGAGAATAATAGGTTTCCCACAAATGATGGTCAGAGAAATTTTGATTTAATATACTTCTTATTTAATATTTTACTAAACATTATTTCACCAGTTATTTTTGTTATTTTACCGATAATGCACGTTTTAGCGTTACTATATCCAGTTTTTAGAGTTTTAATAAATTTTGTTTTGAAGATTGTAAATGTTATAATTTTCTTTATTTGTAAAATTGTTGCGTCTATACCCTTCACTAAACTTAAGAGAAGTCAGTGTAAAAAAGAAACTATTGCTGAACTACCTAAAGATAACCCATTCAAGAGGTTAACTCTACCTATGATTACTTATCCCGATTGTGAGGCTTGTAATTGTTCGGAAATTAATCTGCCGCCAGCTGAGAGTGATACTCTTGAGGATTTAAATGTGGCATTGGCGAATAACAACGACAGTATTTTAGCTGATTTTGTTAGTATTGGTGCGTATGAGCCACCAATTAAATGTTCTGGAAGTTCTCAATTACCTAATGGTAATACGATACCTGATTCGGGTACTGACTCACAAATTTGTTATTACTGTTATAATAATAACTCCCACCCCGACACCCTTGCGGGAGCAAATTACAATACAGTTTTATTTTCAGGATATGACCCTGATGCTGAAATAACAGGTGATGGGGCTGGTAATTTAACACAACCTTCTAATAAGTGGTATAAAAGTCCTTTTGCTGTGGTGGACTCAGCTAATACTTCACCTTATCAAAGAACCGCCTATCATGTAACGTTACCTCAGGCGGTAAACTTAATGAATCAGAGGGAACGATATTTTGAACAGATAGAAGATGTGAATAATCCAGGTAATTTCATCAATAACATGACCCCAAATCGTATGTTGGTTGACCTTATAAATGACCAATTCGCATCTAATGGTGTTGTTCCTCCACCTCCAAGTCCTGGTGTAAATAGATACGAAGATATGCCTCTTATAATGGTTACTGACTCTCAAGTTAATATGGATAATGGACAATTATTAAGTTTTGTAGACCCCGAATTGGTACCTGACGAAAACGTTAATAATACTGGATTAACAGTTAACCAATACGGGTACCAAAGTATAGAGGGAACTATGACTTACAACCCTTCTAATTATGTTCAGGTTCCAAGTGCAATCGAATATATAGACCCTAATGGTAATACTCAGAATGTTGATATGGATTTCTACTCACCTGTTTCAGGATTGTCATATAATTTTAAAACGGGTCTTGAGTATCACCAAGTAATTGGTAGTATGACGATAGGTGAAGCGTTTGATATTATGACGGGAAACTCTAATAATACCATCTACATAAATCAATCAATATTATGGAATTATATGATTGGTAAAGTTAATCAGTTACCATGTGGTTACCCAATACCTGCTCCATTTGGTGGTAAACAAGTTATTCAATCACTATCATGGACAGAATATTTTTCGGAATATAAATCTTTAAAAATATATTTTATGGCTAAGGGTGTTGACCCTTTTGCCCCAAGACAAAAGATGAAATTTAATATGTCTATGTTGTTTGGAGCTAGTAGTTATTCCGATAGTAGTACTTATTCCCAAACTGTTTTTGAGGGTGATTATTTTCCAAATATACCTATTAGTGAGAGTAGTGGAGACCAGTACACACCTGAAAGTCACTACGATGATTTAACATCAAATCTCAGATTTGATAATAATGGAATTGGAAATTCTAATAGTAATTTATTTTATAAATCTTTTTTGTTTACCCCACCTGTTAACGGGACGACATATGTAAATTGTAGTAATCAAACCATACCTTTACCGCAACCTCAAGGTACGGTCTCTGGTTTTACAATAGGTTTTAATTTACCGTATGTTACGGGAGACGAGGTAAAATTATCTTTGGATGATTCAAATTATATAATAGCTACTGTTAATTCATATGACCCCGCAAACGGAAACATTGAATTAACGTTTAATAGTTCCATATATACCCCTGGAACCTCAGGTGGTTTTGGTAGTTGGTGTATAACATTAATAAACTCATTTACACCATTTGAGACAACGGCATTTGCATATTATTCTTCATTAGGTATACAATGGGGAAATAATTTGGGTACCTTTAATACCTCAGGTAATGGGGATATGGGTAGTTCGGATGGTAAAACAGTTAACTCTACTAACTCAGCTGATGGTACAATTATACCGTTCGTTCCACCTGGACCATGGGCACCAGATTTACCGCCAGCAGAAGGGTCAGGCGTACAACCTAATTATGTATATTCAATAAGTAATACTAATGCTACGAAAAACGGTCAGGGACGTATTGATGGTGCATCATACCAATGGACGAATAAGTCCCCAAACTCAGCTTTAAACGTCAATACTGACCGTGGATATACTATCGCGCCGTCATATTGGTTAGATGAGGACCCATTAGTTCCTGATTTAAATACTCCAACCATCGAGATGAATGATAGGACACAATTAATATTTAGGTCTGATAGATTACCTACTTCATCGTATAGGGATACGGGCCTTGACGCAACTTTAAGAACTTACCAAGACTTTCCGTTTATGTTAAATGAAACATTTTCTCTTTGGATGGTTGGAGATAGCGGACAAAGTACTTTAGTTGGTGGTAGTGGAGGTGGGACCGTTTCTAACGATAGTTCAGGTGGTTTAGGTGATTTAGAAGCTGACCCAGACTCCTCAGGGCTACCTGATGTATTACAAACTTTTACATGTGATGGGTTGGTTGTTCTTAGATGCTATACCGGTGATGGGGATGATTTTGGAGTAAACCCAGATTGTAGTGAATTTGATAGAATACAAGGTGGTTGTTATGTTTTTGTTGACAATCCCCTTATTTTTAGTTTGTTTGGAAAAAAAGGAGATTTCGCCTACCTTGTTGAGTGGAGAACTAGAATTAAATTTATGTTTGCTGCATGTCGAGGGGTAATCGCCCATTCGTTTCAAAACAATTGGATTAACGGAACTCTATATATGCCATCATTTCAAAAAAGAACTTTTTATAATAGTGACAATGAAGTAAAACGTTATAAGTATTGTGGTGACCCACAGAGTGGTGAGGGCGGATTATTTTCAGTAGATAAGAAGAATTGTGGTCCACTTTATTTTAATACGGATACTAATTCATTCTTTTATAGGTCTGCACCCTTTTATAATGGTAATTTTGTACCATCAAAAAAATGTAACTACGGGGCTTTTGGTGGGTTATCTACGATAGGTGCTAATGACGGTAATATTTTTCAACCAACAACAATAATGGATTTAGGTCCAAAAACTGATTTCTTAAAAGAAATTTTATTAACTCCTGAGTTCCAAGGGTATATTGTGGATGAAATTGAAACAACATCATATCAAGACATATCGGGATTATTAAATTTATTTATTATCTCAAGATTAATTAGTACGTCATTTATTGAAAAAATACTAGGTGCGGAAGATGCGTCTGTACAGACATTATTTTCAAGAGATGGTGGTATTATTAATCAGTTCACTGATTCTAGAATCGATGGAGATTACGCACAAATGATTTCAATTAATACTGAGTTTGGAGTACTCCCTTATCTATCCGGAAACTATGCGGATAGTATTTCAGTTAATGATAGTTTAATGGGTATATGGTTTACGGGTAGTACTAAAAGTATATATAATACAATTGGTAGTACAGTTGAAGATAGAAGGGTATTAGGACCAGGTCAATTAACTTTTAATGAGCCAACGGCTTTAAACCCCCTAAGTCCGTTTTTAACAAGTAATTTTAAATACCCTGGTAGTCAAATTATACCACATTATGGGTGGAAATATCAGAATGGTAGTAGTGTTTGGGGTACCGAGCAAAATACATGGAAAACAGACAACGCGATAACTGCGAAATACCAAGATGAGACATTTGATGGGGCTAATGACTATCCAAAACCCGCTAGTGGACTTGGGACGGGATTCTTATTTAATCGACCATTAGGTATCTTTACGGGTACTCCACCACCAGATGGTGATTCTGGTAACGGGTATCGTGTTGGTTCACCATTTCAAAATTACTTTGGATTGAAAAAAGGTAAAAGTGCGATGAATTTGTTCATAACTAAATATATGTTTAATGCTGACTTAAATGGGTAATCAAAAAAATAATCAAACAATAAGGATTGTTAGGGGTTCTGACAGATACGCAGGTGCTCCTGATACGGACTTATCTATTCAAGTACCTATAGAGAATACCAAAAAAAGTATTATCGAAGGTGATAGAACTGTATTATTAAATTTAGAGGAAAGATTTGACCACGAAAGACAAATATCGACCAAGTTTAGAGTAGCGGGAAAAATAGTTAATCTGTTTGATAATATCGTTTCAGGTAAAACAAATAACTATCAACCGTTTGAGGATGAATTATATTTAATTGACCCTACTAAGACTGTAGTGGATGCGTTAGGAGATTTAAACGCTTGTGACTGGACAGGTTACCCACCGTATGATGAATTTAATTTTTTTAGAGTAAGTGCGGTCCCTGGACATATTATATATAGAAGTAAAAGTGCTTCAACTTATAATTGGTCCACCTATCTAACGTATCCACATAGTAACGATTATAATCAAATAATGACATATACTGATGAGGAAAGTGGTACCAATATATCATTTCAAGTTTCTGAAGGTATACCCTATACAATTAAAAACCGAGTGGTGAACGGTAAGAATATGTTAAGCTTTTATTGTGGTTATAAACATAATATAAAACAGGGGGATTACATTTATTTAAGTACGCCAATAAATGGCAGTAACCTTCTTGAGGTTTATAGTTTAGGTGACCAAGCATATGGAAATGACGATAAAATTCTTAATGTATATAACTATGGTTTTACTGGAGTAACAATTAGTGACGGATATATGTCAAATTTAAAACGTGTTATAAACCCTAAAAATTCAGGAGAAACAATGTCTAAGTATTATGTTAGAAAACATAAAACTTTAACGGATGTTTCAAATGTGGATTTAACTAAAATGGGGTTTGAACAAAATAATTTCCCTATTAATAAAAAATTAGAATATTCTGCATTAACTCCTAATGAAGTTTCAAGAATATCTATTAAAGATGGTAGGGGAACATTCGGAGTATCTTTTGATAAGGATATTGATATAATTTCTTTAATGGATAATTTAGACCGACCTGTAACTGAATTATTTATAACGATTATTAATAAAGGTTATATTGGTTACTTTAATAAACCACCTGCAACTCACCCAACTAAAGGATTAGAAGTTGGATGGAGTTTTAATTTTTTAGAAAATAGTGTGGATGATTGGTGGTCTAAAATAAATGGTAATAATAAAGATAATATTGATGTTGATTTTTATGATAGGACAGGTGATAACGGATTAAATATTAGATTTTATTATAATAAAGATTTACCTATCGGTACTGAATTGAAAGGTGATATTTGTGAATGGAATGAATTTGACCAAAAAGAAACTGTGCTTTCACCGATATCACATAAATTTTCATTTAATTCTGATGTTTTTACAACTAATGCGGATATTAATTTACCTGATGGTTATACGTATAACCCACACCATTCAGTAAAATTAAGAGTGTATTCCGATTATATTGAGGTGGGCGATAAAAATGATGTAAGTGGTGTACCGGACTACTCATTCTTTTCAAACTATGAGCAACAATGGAGATGGAGAGACATATACTCTTACGGTTTTGTTGATTCAAGTGGTAACGGTGTCAATTATCCATTTTTAAACGGAGAACACTACCCATTTGGTGAGGTACTATTCTTACAAACGCCACTAATGAAAAATAATAACGTTTTCAATAACATAATCTTTCAACCAATAATAGATAATTGTGAATAAATTTAGATTTACCGTTAATAATGGAGATACGTTTATAAATCTTCCGATGGAAATTGACTTTGATAATTTCGGTAGGGAAGATTTAATTAAGCAGTATGAAAACGATGTGCTTGAGGAAATCATTAATCCTGTGGAGGATTTTGAGACTACTAGATATTCACATACTCAGTGGTTAACGGTTAATGGTGAACCTAAAACTAGTACGACTTATGAGTTTTTCTTTTTTAATAGGGAAATAGACGTTAATAATACTACACCAGCAAATACTAGTATGTGGGATTCAAGTTACAATTATGTGGACCCCTCAGTTTATCAAACATATAGTGGAATTTCGTTTACTAATAAAGAAATGTATTACTACGCTAACTCATTTAAAAGAAGCTTTTTTAAGTTGGACTTTTATGATTCTAAACAACCTGAAAATCAAAGATTATATTTCACATTGGTAATACCTACTCAACAAGGTGAAAAACAAGAAGTTGAAATTGGAACGCCATCAGTACCTAAACCTGTTATAATAAGGACCCCTACATTTAATTTAGATTTTATAGGTGATAAAGAAGGATATTTTATCTATTGGTTAAAAAGTAGAGAATATATTGATGTTAATACATTTTATATGTCAGCCAAATTTTTTAATGCTAAAACAGGTCAATTCGTAAGAATGATTAATCGACCACAATCTGAAATGAGTGAAAAGTTTAAATTTAATAAAACTGAATACTTTTATTATCAGGTTGATTTAACTGTAGATAATTATCAATATCAAGTGTTTCAGGGGTATGGTTCACCACCAAACCGTGTGGGACAACTTACGAACGGTATAAAATGGTATGAATATGTTAATCCACAATAATGGAAGAGAAATACTACATAAAGATTTCACCCGAATCAATAAAAGGTGACGTAATTACTGAATACTTTAGTGGAAACACTTTTGGGGTATATACTGGAATGACTCAAATATTAAGTGGGGGTACGAATGGTAGTAGTTTACTAACGGGACTAACTGTACCAATAGTATTTAGACAAACATATGAAAACTACGGTTTTTATACACCATTTGATGGATTTGCATTACAACAAGATGTTGTATCTAATTTTATAACATCGGGTGACCCGTCTAATCAAAATACGATTAGGTTGTTTAACACATCTGACGAGTTTAAAGGATTTTTAAAGTTGTCTGACTATGTTGTCGATTGGGGGGATGGTTTTAACGAACCACTAACTTCAAACGCACCTCAGTATTTATCACACACTTACCCTAACGTAACCAGTAGTTATGTTATAACATTGACTCAAAATAACCCATGGGGTCAAACAATAGTTGAGAAAACGGTTTATATTCCAACAACAGGGGTAACAATAACTAATCCTTACGGTAATGTTACATTTACTCCTCAAGGAGGTAGTTGGTCAGGAATACCTATTAGTTATGATTATATTTTTACGGGAGATAGTTCTAATACTGTACAAAGTCAAACATCTAATAATTTCACTACAGTACCATTTATACTAAGTGGGTTTAGTTCTTCAAGGTTATCTGAACTTAAATTATACGGAAATACTCAATTTGATATAACAACAACAGTGGTTAAGGGAGGTCAACCTTTTGGTAAGGTGGACCAAATAACGAGTGGTTATACCTCTTATACAATTAATAATGTTCAATACTATGATTACTTAGATGGTACCACATTATATATCGCCGAATCTTCAGGTTTAACAAGCAATGAGTTAGTTGCATCAGCAATTACTAAACAAGAAGTATTAATTAACGTAGTTGACTCGCCAGAAATACAATCTGAAATATTTATAGAGAGAGGTAAGCTTTCAGGGTTTGAATCACTACAAAGACTTGGAGAGGTAGATAACTTAGGTGACATGATATCTTATGGGTATGGTTACTTTACAATAAACAATAATAACGAGTAAAAAAATGGCATTAGGAACATACGGAACAGTAAGACCAGCTGACATGTCTCCACAGGATGTGGAGATAATTTTAAATTATACTCCATCAAGAGACGTTACAACAAACTTTGTTTTAACAAAATTGAACGCCGAAGACGTTTTAACACCTTATTTCCATAGTTCAACGACAGGAGGTAATGCAGATGTTGAAATATTAGGTGGTTTATATAATTTAAAACTTCCAGCTGAAGAATTTAATAAAATAGGGATATATACATTATACATTAGACCCGTAGAAATCAGAACTACGATTACTGATTGTGGGGTATTATCATCATTACCAAACGTTAAAGGTATAATAATCGATTTAAATGGGGTACCTCAGGAATATAGAAATAGATTTATCAATCAAGGGTTAATAGGTTACCGTATTGAATATTTAAATAGCGACGGCACTAAAATACCTAATTTTTATAGGGTTGTTACTTCATCATTTTACTGTGAGCCTGTAGTAACTAATTTAAGTAATAGTTCACAGAAAGCAATTAGGTATAGATATGTAGATGGAGGTAGTGATTTAATTTTTTGTACGGTCTCACCATCAAGTGCACCATCTAATAAAGCTAATGCAACACCATTTATTGGTCAACCTAATCAAAATATTGTAATGACTAATACATTCTTTAACCCTATAAGTATCGATGTTGAATTAGCGGAACATGATATAGATACTTTGGCTATCGCTCTTTACGGTAATCAAACTAAGAGTATGGAGGACGGTATTTACACGATGTACGATAGTAATCTTAATATCTACAAACAATACAATCTGTATGAGATTAGAGATGAGTTTAATGACTTACTATATGAAGTTAGACAAGATAGGGACAATAATATTGATTTCAGTAAGAATTTTAACAATATAACCAATTAAATATGGCTACAAATAACAATAATAAAAAGTATTTTTATCCTCCAGCACCTCCGAGTGCTGACCAATCATTTTCACCTGATTTAGTTGGGCTTCAAGTGGTTGAGGGCGGTGGACTAACTCAAGGTAATTTTGAGTTTTCTACTAATATTGTTGAAAAAGTTAATAGGACGTTTGAGACCGGTGTTTTTAGTAATCCAATTTCATTAAAAGACCTTGATGTTAGTAGTATTGAAGAATCTCGAGCAATTGCAATAAAAAATTATAGAGTTTACCCAAACTACGATATAAGTCAGGTAACTAACTATGCACTTTATGGGTCATTACAGAAAAGATTATCTGCTTCTATTACTAAAATAATCAATTTTTTTCCTGCTTCAATACAAGTTAATAAAGTTACGTTTCCATCATATGTTAGTGCTAATACCGCGAATAATATAACTTTTGATAGTGTTGAACAATTAACGACATTTACTATGGATGTTAATAGGTTTGATAATCCTTTTGATATTGATTATTCGGTAAACGCCGCTCGTAATGTTTCTGTGAGACCATATCCTACCAGTCCGTTAAGGGATATGACGACCAATTATAACAAATACGCTTTATATGTTAATGACATGGAGATTGAGTACCCATTTGTTAACTTTATTGCATCACAAAATGTTTCAGGTGGTACAATTACTGTGAGTGTTCAGGGTAATCCGTTTAGTGGATTAACTGCCTCTACTGATACTTTAATATTAAGGCCAAATACATTTCAAACGGAGTTCACATTTAAAGAAGCGTTTGATGAGGTTGAAGACTTTTTACTAACCCGATTTAGTAATCCTCCTTATACTGCAATATTTGATTTAGTGGAGGAAAATGATAATGGTCAATTTATTAAACGTAAAAAAAGAGTTACTTGGCCTAAATTTGGAGTATGGAACTTAGATATTCAGACAAATAACTTTGATAATTACCTTACAGAGATTAGTGAAATTGGTGAAGTTATCGATAGGTATAAAACTGATTTAATTGTTAGATTCTTAACGACAGGGGCATTCAAAGACTTTGATACCGGAGATAAGAAAGTTGAAAAAGTATTACAATTATATGGTAGAAGTTTTGATGAATCTAAAAAATTCATAGACGCATTATCATTTATGAATTCAGTACATTACACGCCTCAAAATGATATACCTTCTGAGTTATTACAAAATTTAGCTCAGACCTTAGGATGGAATACCGACATATCTCCAATTACTAATGAAGATTTTTTAACTTCTATCTTTGGTTCTAAAAATAAGTCCATTTATTCTGGATTTCAAAATGACCCAACACCAAATCAGTTAAATTATCAGTTTTATCAAAATTTAATACTTAATTCGGCGTATTTGTTTAAATCGAAAGGTACTCGACACTCTATTGAGGCTATTATGAGGATGGTAGGGGCACCTAAAGATTTAATTGAATTTAATGAAATAGTATACATTGCTGATGGTCCAATAAATGTAAAAAGATTCGAAGGTGAGTACTTAAAAATGTCAGGTGGTACAAAAGTAGATGATGTACCAGCTTTAGACCCAAACGTAGTTTATAATATACAAGGTACAACATATACAGGTTTTACCACATCAAAATACGTTAGTCAAACAGATGCCACAAGAGCGGATTACCCGATAAATGAGTATGGGTATCCAAAAAGGCCTGTAACAAATAACGAATATTTCTTTGAAAAAGGAGCTGGTTGGTATATTGAGACACCTGACCATAGAGCGATTGAAAAACTTGATATTACAAATTCAACATTTACTGGTGCAAACCCTAGTATTCAGACCTCTTTAGAGACTTTTACTTATGGTCAAAAATATTTTGATAGATTTAGAAAATTTCCATATATGAATATTGGTTTTGGTCTAACTAGAACAATAGATAATAATAAGTCGTGGGATGATAGAGAAACGGGTGTGAGAAGAAACCGTGATGGAGCATACAACGCATATTATGAAGTATTTGATGAAAAATTGGTACTTAACGCCAAAAATGTTGAGTTATATTTAAACATGGCTCAAGGTATTACTTATGATATATGGAGAATGTCAAGACGTTATAATTACCCTTTTCCATCCTCAGGGTTAACATCACCTTACCCATCACCTGGAGGTCAAGATTGGACAATTATTAATCCGTTACCTAAAGAAAAAACATTTTTTGAGTTTGCTCAAACTTTTTACAATACACTAATCAATGTAAGAAACCGACAGACAATTAGCGATGGTGCAGTAAACAGTTATCCGACACTACAATCGATATATTGGAAATACTTACAATCCGATTCTGCGGTAAACATACCGTCAAATCAATATACCTACCAAAAGATGATTGATTTTACTTTAGGTATTGGTGACTATTGGACGAAACTGGTAGAACAAATGATTCCCGCTTCAACAATATGGATGGGTGGTCAAAAAATGGTAAATAATGTTTTACAAAGACAAAAACATGTTTGGAGAAGACAACGAGGATGCCAACTTATCCCTGTTGAGTGTATACCTTGTATTTACTACGGTAAGTTATTTGATAACGATTGTATTGATGAAACACTGACGTGTGATGTTAATATAAGTTCTATACCAACTATATTAAATAATAGTATTAATAGTTGTATAAATAAATCAGGTTATACGATTAATGATTGTATACAAAATACTTTAACTAGTACGTGGTATGTTGATGTAAGGTTGGATTCTACAATTTTAGTACAGGAAATATTTTATACGGGATATGGCGCACAAGATTATCCAACATTTTCTATGTGGATTAACGCATTGAATGATAAGTTACAGTATTTATATCAAAGTGGTTTAAACTATACTATAGATAGTAATAATATTTTGACAGTAAGTAATACGGGGTGTGACCCTGAATTCACCGATAAAACTCTAACAGTAAATGTTGGGGTAAACATACAAATTAATTGTAGTTAATGGCGACTTTATATTTTAAATTAGAACAAATAGCAACTGTAGGTTCACCAACTACAGGTTCTACCGTTTATATGGCTTGGCCTGACGGTATTAATCCCGCGGGTACTGACCGAACGGCTACGGTAAATTATTTAAGTGGGTTACCTAATTCAACATGGTACTTTAGGTCAAGAACTTGGAGTCTTCAAAATTTAGGTTCGACGCCAATCGCTTTTGATACTCAAATGATTGCTGGAGAACCTTGGAATTCAACATCGTCTACTTCAGTTAGTGCTTATGTTGGTACGACTTTTAATATTAATACGACATTTTTTGCTCAAAACTATATCGATGTTCAAGGTTCAGGTACTACGTTTAAATCCCCAAGATATGTTACTAATTTTTATAGTGCCAATACGTTTAATAATACATTAAAATTAATCGGAACTGATACTAATAGGTATGACTACATTACTTTAGAAAGTTTAGAGGATTATAATCACATAACTAACGATGCAGTTTTAAATTATGATTTTAATTCGTCAACAGTAATTACTTCTGATATATCATCTGGAACTCCTGATTATGGTTTAATACCCGAAACGGCAACTTCTGCGGTAAATTATTTTAATGGTTTATATGATGGTTGGCTTTCAGATTCAGATGATTGTTTTGGCAATATTTTTACAACAGAATTTAAAAAAGTTCGATATTTAGGTGATTTACATGAAAGGACAGAGTCATTTGCATCTAAGTGGGGTGGACCTTGTTTAAAAATTAACAATATTCAGACACCATATACTGGTACTCCGACTGGATTTGAGGATATTGTCACTAATTGGTATTCTGATTGTAGTGATTGTTACACAGGTAATCCGTATAATAATATATATAAATTTACTTCCGATAAAAATTGTTCGGGGATAAGCCAAGGTCTTCGGGTCTTTAGTGCGTCAACTTTAACATGGGGTTCACCATTTGGTGGAGAAATACTGCAACCACAATTTGTTCAAGTAAAAAATCAATGTTATGGTGGTGTAACTGATACGGTTAACCAAGTAGTTATTTCTACAGCATTAGTAGGTGACCCAATTGACGATGTATTTGAGAATTGTTCTGACTGTAATAGTAACATAAACGCCATAAGTGATTATTACTATTTTTCTGCTTGTACTAATAACAAAACATTCAGATTTAATACCGTAGATTTTGATAACGATTTTATAGGACCATTTGCAATAGGGGATACCTATTTAATTGAAGACGTGGGAGGGGTAAATACTTGTGCCACTAGAATAAATCCCCCATTTGAACCGTACTCAGGTATATCAGTAACTTATTGGGATAACAGTATTGCCTCAGTAAGTACTATAAAGTGTGATGATGCGTTATGTACTACTGTCTCTCCCACACCTACTAACACACCAACTAATACTCCAACACCAACAACGACTCCGACAAATACGCCGACAAATACGCCTACTAACACACCAACTAATACTCCAACACCTACACCTACACCTACACCTACAGTTTCAAGTGCGGGTTTTAAGTCATTAGCAGATAAGTTAAATAGTTGTGAATTTACAAGTCAAAGTCAAAAAGTTTTTGTTTTTTATGATGCTACATCGTTAGATGCAACAAAGACTCAAGAGGCTTCGGAGTCTATACGTAGTTGGTACCAAACAAATGTTATTAGTGGTAATTTACAATCAGGTAATCTTTATGAAGGGGTTATAGGGGAACCAAGTAATAATGGTGAAAATTGGATGTGGTGGTTATCTTACCCTAATTTGGGCTCACTAAGTGGTGGTACTGTTGACGGTACTCAAGTTAATGAATTTAATTCTGCGGTAAACAACTCTATATATAATTCAGATTGGTGTTCTTCAAACGTGGGTGGTGAGTGTATACCTAAAAACTCAGAATTTAATGATTCTCAAAGTTCGGGTGAGGTATATAGGAGAATTAATAGAGGGTGGTCGTTTTCGCCAGCGTCCTACGGTACTGTAGATATTAGAACAAATGGTGTACCATTTAATCATAGTGAGTTAGATAACTCAGCAACATCAGGGCCAGGTACATTTTCGGGTCAAGAAACCAATTATATAGTTATTAATGTAATTGATGAGTCAGATGGTACAGTTGGGTTTTATACGGGAAACATTGATAAAAGTGAACACATATACGAATATCCTTTTCAGTTAAGAGGGATTAATAGGTGGAACGTACAATCTGAAAAAGAATATACAAATAGATTTCAATATGATTATGAGTCCTACTTAAAGGTATGGGCTGAAGTTAAAGTTTCTGGTGGTACGATAAATGGTTTAGTTTATCCTGTTGCAACAAATAATTTAGGAGGAACACCACCATTCGTTCAACATTCGGTTGCAGCATCTCAAGGTAATGTTATTTCGCAATCTGATTTTCTAACGGAGTATGGAGAAAATATAGAACAAGTTGGTCCATATAATTTAAATTTAAGTGCCTTAACAATAACTAATCCGTACAGTGCCTTAACAACAACAACAGAGTATCAAAATTTACCACCTATTTATCAAAATGGTTCAGGTCTTAAGAATTTTGGGATTTTAACTGACCCAACAGTTACTAACTTTACTGAACCAATAGTCGCCGCAACTTTAGATAACTTTTTAATTAATATTCAAACACCGTTAAACGTTATTTATGTTCAAACTGGAGGTCGAAGTGTAGATGAGGTATATAACCTATCGGGAGATTGTTATACTGTTGAGATTGTAAATACTCTTACTTCCGAAATACTTACTAATGTTACTAATCAAATAGGTCCGTTTAATAATTGTGTCAATTGTACAACTACGGGTTGTTTTTCAGGGACTACTAATGGGTTTTATTCATTTACCGATTGTTGTGGAACACTACAACAAGGTACCCAAGTAGGGTTATCTGTATGTGTTGACACTAGTTTATCGATGCAAGGGATACAAATTAGTACTGACTCATGTGTGGTTAGTTGCGATGAGGGGCCGATAATTTATAGTTTTGAAGTAACAGGTACTTGTGTTAATCCTAAAGATGGTATTATAATAATAAGTCCTTCAGGTGGTACAAAACCTTATACAATTACGAATACTTCAACCACTGCGGCTGGAGGGATATTATTAGTTCAACAAACGGGTAATGGCCCGTTTAGTTGGTTTGGTGTTGATGAGGGTAGTTATGTCTTTTTACTTCAAGATAGTTCGGGAGGGGTTAATCAAGATGTGACTATTAATGTTAATGTTGAAGGTTGTTTTAACGCCACTATTACTTCTTCAGGTACAACATGTGGTAGTATCAACGGAGTTGTAACAGTTACAAACGATTCAATATCTAGTCCATTTCAATATGATTTATATGATACGGTTTCGGGAAGTATTTTTCAATCTGCTAATAGTTTTGGAAATACTCAGACATTTACAAATATTGGACCCGCAACCTACTACTGTATTGTTACAGATTTTGGAGGTGCGACTGCACAAACAACAAATACAACAGTTGTAAGTACGGACCCAATTAGTTATAATATTTTAGTTGTTCCTGATTCTCCGTGTGGTCCTGGCGTCGGTTCTGCAACTGTTACTAACTTATTAGGTGGTACTCCACCATACACATACTTGTGGTCTAATGGACAAACAACACAAACTGCGACTGGTTTATCTGTGGGGTCATGGACTGTTGAAGTTATTGATTCTCAAGGGTGTAGACTAAGTCAAAGTATTAACGTAGGGTTAGCCGACCCATTAGGTGTAGTTTCAACTGTACCAACACAGGCGGGTTGTTTTGATTGTGATGGTCAAGTTGTGGTGACAATATCGGGAGGTACTTCACCCTATACATACCAAAATAGTGCAGGTGAAGTAATAACTTCTAATAATTTATCAGAATCATTTACAGGATTATGTGGAGGTTTTAATAGTACTCTTATTACAGATGCTGGAGGTTGTTCTGTTACGTCATTTCAGTCTATACCTTCAACTGCGGGGTTTACAATTGTTAATATAGGTGTTGCTAATTCTGATTGTAACGATGAAGGTTCAATATCGATAAGTATAACCGCACCTTCAGGAAATTTTACTTATTCGGTTACAGGTGGTTTAATTTCTGATAGTGTAACTACTCAATCACAAAACCAAACTTTTAATAACTTACCTTCAGGTACATATACAGTAACAATTACATCTCAAAATGGTAATTGTACATATAGTACCGTTAAAACTATAAGTAATAATGTTAAATTTAACGTTAATAGTACTATCACTGATGGTACTTGTGGTGATAACAATGGGATAATAGATATTAATCTAACTGCTGGTTCGGTTTCGTTAGAGGGTCCATTTGATTATATATTAACAGATGTTAATACAGGTTCAGTTGTTTATTCAGTAATTGATGACCCATCAAATACTCAGACAATATCCTCACTGACCCCATCAACGTACCTTTTAAATGTTATTGATGTAAAAAATTGTACAGTTTCACAAAACATTACGATTAGTCAGTCAACTGGTATGAATTTTTACATAGTACCTACAGAATGTACCAATGGTAATGACGGTAGTGCTGAAATTTTTATTACTGAAGGTGTTGCTCCTTTTACTATTCAATGGAGTAATGGCGAAACTACGATGTTAATTACTGGTTTAAGTGGTGATACATATACTGCAACTATTACTGATAATGATGGATGTAGTACCACGGAGTCAGTAACTATTAACTGTAACAATCAAATTGTTGAATGTTATGAAGTAACTGAAATATGTGAAAACGACTTCATTACCACTTCAGCGGGTGTTAGAGATTTTGGTAGTATGTTAAATGAAGGTTATCTTGATTTAACTGTTGGACATCAGAACTGTACGTTAGTACAGGCGGTTTTTTATGCTATAGTTGACCTTTCAGGAGGTACCATGACGCCAGCATTACACGTAGAAAATCCATTTTATACGGGTACTACACTAAATGACTACCCAAGTGCTCAAGAATGGATGGATGCTATTGAAGAAATACTTACACCAATACCACAAATCGAAGGGTTCACATTAGATATTAACCAAAATTTGATAACAATTATTTCAGATTGTAAAGAATTGAAAAACGTATACTTTAAATTAAGTACTAAAATTGTATATAATATATGTTGTAATGATATTCCGACGCCAACTCCAACAGCTACACCTACGACAACTCCAACAAACACGCCTACTCAAACACCGACACCAACACCGACACCAACACAACAACCTGTAGTCGCTTGTATTGAGTCTCTAACATTTATTGTTGAATATAACCAGTCTCCACTAAACGGGTCACCTTGTTCTGGTGGTCATACATGTAATAGAGGAGTGTTTGATATTACGGCAAATGGTATAATTATTGGTCAGGTATCTATGAATAATAATGGAGGAAGCACCGACCTTCAAAATTACCCACCTGATTCTACTCTTGCGACTCCTCCGGGTCCTGGTTATCCTGGTCAAGGCGATAAAGATAGATATAATGCAATTCCTGTATCTTCTCTAGCTGCTCAGGCTATCGCCGCGAATTCCCCTAGTGGACTTATTGACTTTGATTTTGTTTGTGCATGTATATGGTCAGGACCTAACCAAAACTGTTACCACCCTTCCTCTACACAATGTCACCAAGATGTTAGTTGGGTTAGAGTAGTAAAAGACCTTAACTTATCTACTGAAGAAGTAATGTATAATGATTGTCCTGTTGGTAACTTTATTACAGGTTTCGACCCTTGTGCGTAGTGGTGATATTGTTACGTCATTATCGTCATATATAGAGGGTAATTATAATGAAATATAAAGAGGTTGGTGGTATTTATAATAAAATAGTATATCTAAGTGGAGAAACTAAAAAAAAATAAAGTAAATAGAAATCTGTATTTTACATTCTTGCAGTATTTATATAACAAATGTATTAATTAATGTCGCAAGTAATAATAAGATTAACTTTAAGTTCAAATGCTGTTGGACCGTTTGATATTCACACGGGTTCCACTACTACTACGCCTATTAAAACGGGTGTAACTAGAGACCAAATTATTGCAGGAGTTGTTTTAGATTTACCGGGTTCAGTTGCGGGTATTCAATATACTATTTTTGTCGTTAATAAACAACCAGGGTGTAACGATGAGGTAGTATCTAAAAAAGTGATTGTTTATGAGAGTGGTGTAACGCCTACTCCTACACCAACAAACACTCCAACACCAAGTGTAACGATGACTATGACCGTTACCCCTACTAATACTCCGACTAACACACCTAATAATACTCCAACAAACACTCCAACTAATACCCCAACACCAAGTGTTACGTCAACTCCTGGAGCTAGTCCAACATCGACTCCAACGAATACTCCAACAAACACTCCTACTAATACGACAACATCAACACCAACAAACACTCCAACTAACACCCCAACACCAAGTGTTACGTCAACTCCTGGAGCTAGTCCAACATCTACGCCAACAAACACACCAACAAACACTCCTACTAATACTCCAACAAATACGCCTACAAATACTCCGACTAATACTCCGACTAATACTCCAACATCAACTCCTACTAACACTCCGACAAATACGCCAACAAATACACCAACTAATACTCCAACAAACACTCCAACTAACACTCCAACACCAAGTGTTACGTCAACCAACACCCCAACACCAAGTGTTACGTCAACTCCGGGGGCTAGTCCAACATCAACTCCTACGAATACCCCAACTAATACGCCTACTAATACGACAACATCAACTCCAACGAACACCCCTACTAATACTCCAACAAACACTCCAACAAATACCCCAACAAATACCCCAACTAATACTCCGACAAATACTCCAACAAATACCCCAACTAATACTCCGACAAATACTCCAACAAATACTCCAACAAATACCCCAACTAATACGCCTACGAATACTTCAACTCCAACTAATACGCCTACTAATACGCCGACCAATACTCCAACAAATACTCCAACGAATACGCCTACTAATAGTCCAACGAATACTCCAACCAATACTCCAACCAACACTCCAACCAATACGCCAACTAACACACCAACTAATACACCAACGAATACACCAACGAATACTGTGACTTCAACTCCTGAAGCTAGTCCTACATCAACTCCTACGAATACACCAACTAACACGCCAACAAACACTCCAACAAATACGCCTACTAATACTCCTACAAATACGCCAACCAACACTTCAACTCCTACTAACACGCCAAGTAATACTCCTACAAATACGCCAACAAATACGCCAACAACTAGTGCGACACCAACAAATACCCCAACTAATACTCCGACAAATACTCCAACCAACACTTCAACTCCTACTAACACGCCAAGTAATACTCCTACAAATACGCCAACAAATACGCCAACAACTAGTGCGACACCAACAAATACTCCAACAAATACTCCAACAAACACTCCAACTAATACACCAACAAACACTCCTACTAACACGCCAAGTAATACTCCTACTAATACACCAACTAATACTCCAACAAATACACCTACTAATACCCCTACTAATACCCCTACGAACACTGTAACGCCAACAAATACGCCAACTAACACTCCTACAAATACTCCGACTAAT